>OJLY01000011.1_pt1 | contig 254398 bp, 251 predicted proteins | sample 1597031 | NCBI WGS metagenome assembly OJLY01 (sample SAMEA3904673, study PRJEB24821) | metagenome | biome: Builtin; feature: hospital; material: surface | place: USA | collected 2013-06-03
GGTGTGGGAGAGTAGGTTACCGCCGGCCTATAACTTCATTTTCTTGTGTGTGGTGGGTTCCATTATTCCTGTTGTTGGGGGTGGTGGTACCCACCACACTCTTTTTTGTGCACCCCCACAACAAACAACGAGGGCCGTCTCTACGAAGTCTGATGACGCCAGCGCTCCTTGTTTGTAGACTCAGAGGTGCAACTCTGACTGACCGGATGATTGGGAATTTGTTTCAACAGGTGCACAATAAGTTCTTATTTTCGGACATTCCTGTTTATAATGACTTGTTCCAATAGAAAGGTGTTTCATGTCCGATCGCTCTAACGAGAGACCACGTCGCAACCACGGTTCTTCTTCCTCCAAGGGGCGGAACGGGCGGCCAGGCAATGGGGGCCGGAAAGGTCGGCGCGACGACAGTAGGGATCGTCGCAATGATCGCAGCGGTGACGGCCGTGGTAGGAGCAGAAACGCTCGTCCTGGCGGCGATGAAGAACGCAAATTCAACAATCGTCACAATCGCTCGCAGCCTCGTCGGCAGGGCTACCGCGAGGATAGGATGGCTCAAAAGCTTTCTGAACCCGACCTGCCTTCCGATCTTGACATCAGTGTTCTCGACCCGTCCGTGCTGCAAGATTTGAAGGTGTTGTCACATGACAACGCAACTCGCGTCGCGAAGCACATGATTATGGCTGCAGATCTGCTCGACGACGACCCGGCGCTTGCCTTGCGTCATGCTAGGGCAGCAAAGAATCGTGCCGGACGTGTTGGGGTTGTTCGTGAAACGAATGGTGTAATCGCTTACCACGCAGGTGAGTGGAAAGAGGCACTTTCTGAGCTGCGAGCTGCCCGGCGCATGAGTGGCGGCCCTGGGCTTTTGGCTGTGATGGCTGATGCTGAACGCGGACTTGGTCGTCCCGAGAAGGCGTTGGAGCTTGGTCGGAGTCCTGAGGCGCGAGACCTCGATCGTGAGGGACGTATTGAGCTTGCCATCGTTCTTTCTGGTGCGCGTCGCGATCTGGGCCAGGTTGATTCTGCGATTGCGACGTTGGAACGTGTACGTCCGAACAAGGACGAGCGGGACGTCTCTGCAATGCGTTTGTCTTACGCCTACGCCGACGCATTGCTGGCTGCTGGCCGAAAGGCTGAAGCGGCTGACTGGTTCAAGCATGTTATTGAGTTGGATCCGGAGATGTTGACGGATGCGAAGCAGCGTTTGGAAGAGACGGAGTAGTGGCTTTGGGTTCTCTTGCTCATCAATATGACGTGTTGCTCTTTGACTTAGACGGCACGGTTTGGGAGGGCGGCCGCGCGTTAGACAATGCGGTTTCCAGCATCATCGAATGTGGTGTGACACCTTTCTACATCACGAATAATGCATCCCGGCCTTCGGCCCTCGTCGCCGAAATGCTTGGTGATATTGGGCTAGAGTGCTCGAGTGAGGAGATTATTACCTCAGCAGAGGCAGCTTTGGAGCTAGCGCGACCCCTGTTGAAAGAGGATGATCCCATCCTTGTCCTTGGTGCGCAGTCGTTCAAAGACTTGGTTTCTGGGGCCGGTTATCGCGTAGTCTCTAGTGCTGACGACGCACCAGTTGCGGTGCTACAAGGGCACTGCCCGGAAACTGGGTGGCGGGAGCTGTCTGAAGCAGCGTTGGCGATTCACAACGGGGCGGTCTACTTGGCTTCAAACCTTGATACTTCCTTGCCGATGGAGCGGGGGCTTATGGTCGGTAACGGCTCGATGGTGGCGGCGGTGACGTCGGCAACCGGCGTTGTCCCAGAGGCAGCCGGAAAGCCAGAACCGGCTATGTTCCATCAGGCTGTGAAGCTGTCGGGTGCTACGCGAGCGTTGGCGGTCGGTGACCGTTTAGATACCGATATTGCCGGTGGAAATCGTGCGGGGATGGATACGTTGCAGGTACTTACAGGTGTGTCTGGTCCTTATGCTTTGTTGGCGGCTAAGCCGGTGGAGCGCCCGACATATATTGGTGATGACTTGCGTAGCCTCTTGGCAGATGCGGAGCGCTTGCGGCCGGGAGCGCAGGGCGGTTTCGTGGCGAAGCTGCAAGGAGATACGCTCCTGCTTAACGGTGGTGCTGAATCTTCTTCGCCTACGGAGGCCTTGCGAACGGCTCTGGCTGTTGCGTGGTCTGCAGAGGCCGAAGTACGAGCGGTTGAGCCGGTATCGCAGTGGGCGCAGAAGGCTGTGGAGTCGTGGTGGTAGGGCACGCCCCGAAACCCCACGATCCAAGGCGAGTCGGCATTTCACCGGAAGAATTGCGTTCGAAGGTAGATAGTGTGCTGGCGCGGGTGCCGTCTACGATAAGGGATGAACTTGAACAGTTGGCTGAGGCTCATGACGTTTTGGCAGAAGCGCTAAAGGACTGAGCATCGCCGTAGGAGAGGAGTACGGGTGGCACCTGGTCGGCGACGCCTTGACGCAGAACTTGTTCGACGAAAGATCGCTCGTTCACGGGAGCAGGCCCGGACATGGATTCTTGAAGGACGCGTTGAGGTCGGAGGCTTTCCTGCCAAAAAGCCAGCTACAGTTGTCGAACCCGATGTTTCCATCAAGGTCGATGTTGATAACACCGATGACTGGGCTTCCCGTGGCGCGCACAAACTTCTGGGGGCACTAGAGCACTTCGAAAAGCTTGGGTTTACGGTCAAGGATAGGACGGTGATTGACGCGGGAGCGTCAACGGGGGGATTCACTGACGTTTTGCTACGAAGAGGTGTCCGCCGGGTCTTTGCGGTTGATGTCGGTTACGGGCAATTACTTTGGCGCCTGCAGAACGATCCGCGTGTGACGGTGATGGACCGTGTGAATATACGGTCGTTGACTGCCGACATGCTGAGCGAGCCGGCCAACTGCATGGTGGGTGATTTATCGTTTATCTCTTTGAAGCTTGTGCTTCCTGCGCTGGTAGCAGCGCTTGAGGACGAGGCGGACCTCCTGCCGATGGTGAAACCACAGTTTGAGGTTGGTAAAGACCGCGTTGGTCACGGGGGTGTCGTTCGTTCGGCAGAGCTGCGTCGAGAAGCAGTGGTAGACGTCGCATTGTTCGCACAGTCGCTGGGGCTTGAGGTGAAATCAATGGTTGCATCTCCGTTGCCAGGTCCGAGTGGTAACGTAGAATACTTTCTGTGGCTGCGTAAGACAGCAAATACGCAGGAACAATCTGTCGAGGCCGTCGAAGAGATGGCAGCACAGGCGGTGCAGGAAGGGCCAGCGTAGATATGTCTGTAGATGATCGGCGACGCATTTTGTTGGTGCCCCATTTTTACAGGCCCGACAATATTGAGGCTGCAGCGAATTCTGCCCGGATGCTGCAGCAGGCTGGCATTGAGGTGCAGTTGCTTTCTGCGGGGGAATCAAGTCCCGCTGAAGAGGATCCAGTATTGCAGAAGCTGGAGCACGTAAGCCCAGGGGCCGAGGCTGGCCGAGGCTGCGAGCTCGTATTTGTGCTTGGAGGCGATGGAACGTTTTTACGCGCAGCAAACTTTGCGCACCTTCAGGACATTCCAGTGCTCGGGGTGAATCTCGGCCATGTGGGATTCTTAGCAGAGTCCGAAGCGGAAAGCCTGGAAGATGTGCTGTCCTCGGTGATAGCGCGCTCATATCGGGTTGAAGACCGCATGACACTTGACGTGCGGGTTTTGGATGCGACGGGTGAAGTGCTTGGCGAAAGTTGGGCGCTGAATGAATGCAGCATTGAGAACTCGGATCGTACAAGAGTGCTTGATGCGTTTCTGGAGATCGATTACAGGCCGGTATCTTCGTTCGGTTGTGATGGTGTGCTGGTATCTACGCCTACTGGATCAACCGCGTATGCTTTTTCGGCCGGTGGTCCGGTGATGTGGCCTGAGCTCGATGCCATCTTGGTGGTTCCGAATAATGCGCACGCCCTCTTCGCGAAGCCAATGGTTGTTTCACCGTTGTCGACGGTAGCGGTTGAGTCCTTTTCGACGACCAGCTCCGCTGTTGTCGTGATGGATGGGGTTCGAAGGATTATGATGCCGCCAGGTGCACGGGTCGAAGTGACGCGTGGTCGCCGCCCGGTGCGCTGGGTTCGGCTTGATGAGCGTCCGTTTACCGACCGCCTAGTGGAGAAGTTTCAGCTTCCGGTATCTGGGTGGCGTGGCCCAGACAAAGAGAGGTAGATCGGCGTGCTGTCGGAAATTGCTATCAGGAACCTTGGTGTAATCCCTCACGCTAGCGCGGAGCTCTCGGAAGGTTTGACAGTCCTTACGGGTGAAACTGGCGCCGGTAAGACGATGGTGGTCACGGGTTTGCGGCTGTTGACTGGTGGTCGTGCTGATGCTTCTCGTGTTCGGACGGGAGCGCCGGAAGCGGTGGTGGAGGGCGCGTTTGCGGTAACAGGAATCCACGAGGACAGTCGCGAGGCTATTGCGAAGATCGCGGAGAACGCTGGTGCGGTCCTCGATGAAAATGGTGAGTACGTCGTAGTCCGTTCCGTAAAAGCGACAGGCAGGTCGAAGGCGCACTTTGGTGGCCGAGCGGTACCGGCTGCGACACTCAACGAAGTCTCCTCGCACCTGCTTACGATTCATGGCCAGAACGATCAGCTACGTTTGATGTCGCCAGAACAGCAACTGCATGCGTTGGACCGCTTCGATCCTGCTGCTTCAAAGGTTCTCCGTGCGTATCAGGAAGCGTGGAAGCGCTGGCGCGTTGCGAAGAGAGATTTAGAGGAGCGGACAAAGCGGCGTCGAGAATTAGCGATGGAACAGGACCGTCTCCTGTTTGCTGTCAACGAGATCGACGAGGTCGCACCCGAGCCAGGTGAAGACGCTGAGCTCGTCTCTGCGATTCAGCGCCTGCAAGATGTTGATGGATTGCGCTCCGCGGTTCAAGAGGCGATGGTTGCAATCGATGGCGCTGAGGCGGTTGGTGAGTATGACGAGGCGTCCGCCGCTTCAGATTTGGTAGGGCAGGCTGCGAGTGCACTTGGTGCATCCACTGATACGCAGCTGCAGGAGCTGGGGCGTCGACTAGAAGAAGCCGCCACTGTGCTTTCGGATGTTTCTTCGGAACTTGGAACGTATTTGTTTTCGTTGGATGCGGATCCGCATGCGCTCGAGAACATGCTTCAGAGGCAACAGTCGTTAAAGGTGCTGACCCGAAAGTACGCGTCGGACATTGATGGTGTGCTGCGTTGGAGGGACGAGGCGCAGCAACGGTTGGCGTCAATTGATACGTCGGATGAGGCCCTCGCGGAGCTTCAACTGCGGGTTGATGACGCTGCGACCGAGATGAAGCAGCACGCTGAGGAGTTGACGGGCATTCGTCGCGATGCTGCACGACGGTTCTCTGAGGCGGTGACACAGGAGTTGCATGGGCTGGCGATGCCTAAGGCTGTGCTGAGCGTCCGCGTTGAGGGGGCAGACTACGGCCGTGATGGCGCTGATGCTGTCGAGATTTGTCTGTCGCCTAACGCTGCGTCAGAGCCAAAGCCATTGGCAACCAGCGCGTCAGGAGGTGAGCTTTCACGCGTCATGCTCGCGATTGAAGTGATCCTTGCCGGGTCAACGCACGGCACGACATTCGTCTTTGATGAGGTTGATGCTGGTGTCGGTGGTCAGGCCGCGGTGGAGATAGGGCGTCGCCTTGCACGGCTCGCAGTAAACAATCAGGTAATTGTGGTGACGCACCTGCCACAGGTTGCGGCTTACGCGGACAGACACTTACACGTTGCGAAGAACGTTGGCGATGAAACCGTGACATCAGGAGTGCTTGTGCTTGACGATGCCGAGCGCGTGGAGGAACTAGCTCGCATGATGGCTGGGATGGCGAACTCGGAAACAGGAAAGGCGCACGCGGCGGAGCTACTGGAGCAGGCACAGCGCGAAACAAAAGAGTTTCGTCGATAGCCCGCGCGCCTAGCAGTACTTGGCGTGCGATGCAGGCAGAATTCAACATATGACTGAAACTTCTGCAACTTCTGAATCGACTAGCGCGCCGTTGCAGGGACCGCTGCGTGATTGCACGCCGCAAGGCAAGGGGCGCGGCCGTCTTCGTTCTGGGGATATTGCCTTCGTTGATGCTCCAGATATCAGCCGTAGGGAAGCTGAGATGTTGATCAACGCGGCACCGGCGGCGGTTGTCAATATTGCACGATTTAGCACTGGGGCTGTGCCCAATTACGGCCCGCACTTGCTTCTCGACGCCGGCATTCCACTGTTTGAAGCAGCCGGTGCGGAGATGCGGGCGTCGATACGCGATGGCAAGAAGACATCCGTAACGGCTTCGGGTGAGATCAAGGTTGGGCGCAAGGAAGTCGGTTCTGCTTCACCAGTGGTGCGCGCTGATGTTGACGCGACGTTTATTGAAGCACAGCGTCACCTCGTAGATCACATGGAGGCGTACTTCGGAAACACGATCGAATTTATTCACTCCGAATCGCCGCTGCTTATCGATGGTGTTGGCGCGCCTGAGTTAGGTGACGTGATTGCGGACCGAAAAGTTATTATCGCGAGCCCGTGCCCAGATCTCCGAGAGCGTATCGAATCGTTGCGCAATTTCATCCGTGAGTTCACACCTGTGCTGATTGGCGTAGGCAAGGCGACGAATACCTTGGCGGAGATGGGGTACGCGCCCGACTTTATCGTGGGCGACCCGGGCGACGTGGCTGAAGAAAATTTGCGAAGCGACGCGCGGGTGATTTTGCCAGCGGACCCCGACGGCTACGCGCCTGGTCTGGAGCGCATCCAGGATCTTGGAGTAGGTGCGATGACGTTTCCCGCCGCGACCGAATCTGCAACAGACCTGGCGGTGTTACTGAGCGTGTTCCACGATGCAGAAATGATCGTGATGGTTGAGCAGCCCGTGAACCTGGACCGTATCTTTACCGAATCAGATGAAAGCTCGCCGGCAGCACTGCTCACTCGTTTGAAAGCGGGTCAAAAACTGGTGGATTCCACAGTGATAGCTGATTTGTACAATCTGACGACTGGTCGGGGAGTCGCCTGGGCATGGGCAATTTTGGGATTGCTTGTTGCTGCGGCGACGATTGTACTCATCGTCGGGCTTGGCGGGAGTGGGCCGTTTAGCACGAACCTGGCGGATACGTGGAACACGATAGTTACACAGCTGCAGAGTCTGTGGAGCTAATAGGGAGTAGGTGGTTTTGATGTCTTCAGGAAGTAGTTCGGCAGGTTATGTTGCAGCAGGTCTGGGCTGGGGCATTGCACTTGGTGTCGCAGCAGGAATGCTGGTGATTGCGCCAGCAATGGGCACGCTTGATTTTTCAACTTCATCGCAGTTAGGCGAGTCGCAACAGTCGGCTGACGCCTCGCAGGGGACAAAATTTGAGTTTTCCGATGCAGTGATAGCTCAGCATTCGGCCGAGCTTGTTGCGAACACGCTGGATGGTAAGTCAGTGATGGTGCTTCGCACGCACGATGCGTCAGCAGAAGATGTCGATGCTGTAACGTGGCTGCTTCGCACCGCAGGGGCATCAGAAGCGGGCCAGATTACGTTGGGCGAGAAGTTTACCCAGCAGGAGTCGGCTGATGCATTGAGTACGATCATCGCGAACACCCTGCCGGCAGGAGCGCAGCTTTCCGTTGATCGACGCGCGCCTGGCACACATGCTGGCCAGTCGCTGGGGAGCGTTCTGCTCAAGGATCCAGCGACTGGTGAACCGGTGGCTCCGGAATCTGATCGTAATTTCGTTATAGAGGCGCTGCATGGAGGCGGTTTTATAGACGACACAGATGTTTCAGCGCCTGCTGATGCGATTGTTGTGATCGGCGCCGGTGATACCGGCGGGGAGCGTTCTTTCGGGACACAACTGTTGACAGACATGACCGCGGAGCTCAATGACTTAGCTGCGGCAGTGTATGCGGCGCCAGATGAAGACGGTGGGTTTGTTGATACGGAAGCAGGCAGGGTGTCGGCGGTGCTTTCGCTTGCGGAAGAATTGGCGGTCGAATGATGCACGAGTTTGAAGTTCAACAGTCGGAGCTGCTGCTGGATGCACCGATTATCGCGGTGCGCAAAGATATTGTTTCGATGCCGGGGGGCGCTTCCGCGGCACGCGAGATCGTAGAGCACTTCGGTGCGGTTGCAGTGGTGGCCGTCGATTCCAAACGAAGGATTGCGATGGTCCGCCAGTACCGGCACAGCGTTCGGCGCCGGTTGTGGGAACTTCCTGCTGGACTTCTCGACGTCAGCGAGGAAGACGCGCTTGTGTGCGCCCAGCGTGAGTTGGCCGAGGAAGCTGGTTTGGCTGCTGAGAAGTGGGCATTGTTGCTGGATCTGGTGACGTCCCCGGGTTTCGCAGAAGAAGCGGTGCGTGTGTACCTGGCTTCGGATCTCCGTGAGGCCCCTCGTGGTGAAGCCGAGTTCGAAGAAGCCGATATGGTGCTGGAATGGGTGCCAATTGAAGAGGCACAATCGATGGTGTTTCGCGGTGACATCGTGAACTCGATTGCGATTGCCGGAGTGATGGCAGCGGCGCGAGTGCTAGAAGGCGAGGTAGAGCCGCGTGATGTAACCGAGCCCTTTGACCTGCGGCCAAGATCGCTAGCAGAGCGACGCACAGCGCAAGGCGTCACGCCCGATATGAAGAGGATCTAGTTGGACGTCAATGAGCTTGTTAGGCGTTGGCTCGAGCACCTTGCAGTTGAACGAGGTCTTTCAGCAAACACATTGAGCAACTATCGTCGGGATCTTAGACGGTATGCCTCGTGGCTGCATGCCAACGGCAAAGCTAACTTGTCTGAGGTGACCGCTGCAGACATCGAGGCGTACCTGGCGGACCTACGGCGTGGAGTTGATGGGGCTGCGCCGTTGGCGGCATCTTCGGCTGCGCGCGCACTTGTGGTTGCCCGCGGACTACACAAGTTTGGGGTGCTTGAGGGCGTACTTGCAGGTGATGAATCAGCCCAAGTAGCTCCACCTTCGCCTGGTAAGAAGCTGCCCGATACGCTAAGTATCGAAGAGGTCGGCAAGATGCTGGACTCGTGCCCCACGGAGGAGCCGATTGGGTTACGAGACAAAGCGTTACTGGAGTTGCTCTACGCCACGGGGGCGCGTGTGTCGGAAGTACTGGCGCTCTACGTCGATGACTTCATGGCGCTCGAAGGCGAACAGCACGCGGTACTGACATTGACAGGCAAGGGCAATAAGCAGCGCATCGTGCCGGTGGGGTCGATGGCGAAGGAGGCCGTCGAAAAATATCTGGTGCGCGGACGCCCAGCGCTGGCCAAAGGGCGCTCTCATTCGCTGTTCCTGAACGCACGCGGCGGCAGCTTGTCTCGGCAAAGTGCTTGGACGGTCATCAAACGGGCCGCTGAGCGAGCCGGGATCACCAAGCATGTTTCTCCTCACACGTTGCGGCATTCTTTTGCAACACACATGCTCGACGGCGGCGCCGATGTACGAGTAGTGCAAGAACTGCTTGGGCACGCATCTGTGACGACTACCCAAATTTACACACACGTTACTGCGGAAAGCCTTCGGGAAGTCTGGCACGCTACGCACCCTCGTGCATAGGTATGTAGGGTTGACATGTTCTGATGCACGACCGGAAGGATTCTTGCCACATGGCTTTTCGACGACCCCACGTTCTCGCAACTGTCGCTGCTGCTACATGCGCTCTCGGGCTGAGCACCTCGGGAGCTGATATGAACGCGTATGCGCAGTTGCCGGAGGGGCTTGATCCTGCCGCGATCCAGCAGGCCATCCCCTCCGAGATCCACGTGCAGGCCGGGCAGACTACGACTGTCGACACCGGTGTTCCGCTGAATCTCAATTACAGTTCGGGTGGCTGGACCGTTGTATCATCTGGCACTTCTGTGTCCGTGACTGCTCCTGATACTCCAGGTGCAACGGTGAGCGTTCCGGTCTCCGCTGGGGGATACTCGGCGACCGTGAATCTCGTCGCAGTGGGCAGTGGTGAGACCGTTGATGCTCCACCTGAGAGCGCTGCGGAGCCTGGAAACGATGATGGTGCTGGCAAGCCACATGGCGATAGCGTTGATGACTCAAACAGGGAAGGACACGGATCCGAGACTGGTTCAGGCTCAGATCAACGTGTGCACGACGCGCCTGCTGCGCCACAGGCCCACCGTGTCCCAGCCAAGGAGGTGGATACCACGAACGCGAAGCGCTTGGAGTTCGAGGGCGTCATTGAGGACAACAGCATTGTGGTGAAGGTGCCTCTGAGTAAGGCCGGACAGCTGATGAAGTACGCTAAGACCGATAGGGAAGGCGCCACACTTCGTTACGTAGACGTGGACGGCAATATCATTGAAGGTGTGAAGCGTGACGTGGACGTAGCGTCGCGCACACTGACATTAACGTACCCGGAGGGACAGACGCCGGATAACCCGTTCATCATGGAGGTTGTCCGGGATGGATCGGCGGCGGAGTTCATCGCGGTGATAACGTCAAAGAACGCTCCGACTGCTGCACCAAAGGATGGAAATGCCCAGGGGGGCGATAGTCAAGTGGAAACACTTGACGAATCGAGGACGAATGACGGGCTTCTTGCCCTGGGCATCGCAGGAATTGCGGTACTGGTGGCCTTGCTGCTCATCGTGTTCCTGATTCGAAAGAGGCGACAGGCACATAACTAGGTATGGCATTGTAAGATGATTGCGTCAAGGGCTTACACGTGACGCGCATTGGACGGAAGGGATGACAATGGCAGGCAACGCATTGTTTGACGCTGCTGAAGAAAAGAAGTTTCTCACGGGACGTCCATTCCGCGAGTTCCCTCAGCCTGAACCGCTCGAGCACCACGGCCCGGCGACCATCCTATCGATGGTGAATCAGAAGGGTGGCGTCGGCAAAACGACGTCGACAATCAACCTGGGTGCATGTCTCGCAGAGCAAGGGCGCAAGGTGCTGCTTGTTGACCTCGACCCGCAGGGTGCGCTCTCAGCCGGTCTTGGAGTGTCCCATGATGAGGAGCAAGTCACCGTGTATGACTTGCTTTTTGACAACACTGCGTCGATCCACGCGGCCATTCGGCACTCGAATATGCCGGGGCTGGACCTTGTCCCCGCGAACATTGACCTTTCTGCTGCGGAGATTCAGCTGGTCAATGAAGTCGGTCGTGAACACACATTGGCCCGTGCGCTCCGCCCTGTACGAAATGAATACGACATCATCATCATCGACTGTGGCCCTTCGCTCGGCCTGTTGACCGTCAATGCGCTGGCGTGCTCGGCGGGCGTGATGATTCCGATGGAGTGCGAGTACTTTTCGCTCCGTGGTCTTGCGTTGTTGACTGACACAGTGGAAAAGGTGCGAGACCGCATCAATTTCGATCTTGACATCGTAGGCATCCTGGTCACGATGTTCGACCGCCGCACTACACACGCGCGAGAAGTGATGGATCGAGTCGTTGAGGTATTCGGCGAGCGAGTTTTTGACACGGTGATTACCCGAACGGTTCGATTCCCGGAGACCTCGGTTGCCGGTGAACCGATCATTACTTGGGCGCCGCACTCCCAAGGCGCAGAGCAGTACCGGCAGTTGGCGCTTGAGCTGCTCGAGCGCATTGATAAGTAGTTTGTTGCACCGTGTCTGAGGACGCCACCGAGGGAGTCCAGCCCGAGATCACCGGTTTTACGTTGGCCCTCCAGAACTTTGAGGGGCCGTTTGATCTGCTCCTGCACCTCATCCACTCCAAGAAGCTGGACGTGACCGAAGTTGCACTAGCCGAGGTGACCGACGAGTTTATTGCATACACGCGTGCGCTGGGTGCAGCAGCGCAACTTGACGAAGTCACTGAATTTCTTCTTGTGGCTTCCACACTGCTGGATTTGAAGACTGCGCGGTTACTTCCGCGCGACGGAGACACAGAGATTGAAGATCTTGAGCTCCTGGAGGCTCGGGACCTGCTCTTTGCGCGTCTCCTCCAGTACCGTGCGTATCAGCAGGTCGCTGACGAGTTCGTGGCCTGGCAACGCAACGCGAAGCGGAGATACCCGCGTGCGGTCTCAATCGAAGACCGATTCGCTGCGTTGCTTCCACCTGTGCAGCTGGGGCACACGCTTGATTCCTTTGCGGAGTTGGCCGCTGCTGTGTTTCGGCCCCGCCCACCGGAGGAAGTGCGGACGGACCACTTGCATGCGGTCAGCGTTTCGGTGCCCGAGCAGGCCGGGAAGCTGCTGAGCGCGCTGCATCTCCTTGGTGCGGAGCAGTGGGTCGCATTTGAGGTGCTCACGAAGGACTGTAGTTCCTCCATGGAACTCGTGGGGCGCTTCTTGGCGTTGTTGGAGTTGTACAAGGCTCGCGCGGTGGAGACCGAGCAGCCAGAAGCCCTCGGTAGCCTGGAGGTTTCCTGGACAGGAATCAACGTTGATCCTGCTGTGGTTGCGTCAAGCAACTGGGAATAGCGATAGAATGCCAGACCATGAATGCTCCCCAAATGGTTTCGCAGCTTCGCGCACGTATCGAATCGATTTTGCTGGTCGCGGACAATCCAGTCACGGTAGATGCATTAGCGTCGGCACTGGGGGCGGAGCTGGGAGACGTCGAGAAGCAGCTCGAGGACTGGTCCGAGGAATGCGAACTGCGCGGCAGCGGGATCGACGTTCGGCGGACAGCTGAGGGGTGGCGACTGTACACGCGACCAGAATACGCAGACGCCGTGGAGGCATTTCTGCTTGATGGTGCACAGACGAAGCTGAGCCGCGCGGCAATGGAGACACTTGCGGTGGTTGCATATCGCCAGCCGGTGACACGCACGCAGGTTTCCGGAGTACGCGGCGTCAACGTTGATGGTGTGATGAAAACGCTGACGCTGCGAGGGCTCATTGCCGAGGTTGATCCAGACGAGTCGACCGGCGCGCACCGCTACGTCACTACCGAGCTCTTTCTTGAGTTGCTGGGCATAGATTCACTTGAGCGACTGCCGAACCTGGCGCCATTGTTGCCTGAGATCGACGATATCGAGGAAGCATGGTAAAGGCTGCTACACTTGCGGTCGTTCGAAGAACTGTATAACTCGCAAAGAGAAAAGGACTCAAGATGAATCCTCCCGCTCGCCGAGATGGCATACCGGAACAAGGAAAGAACGAGCCGTTCTATCCTTCGTATGCGAAACCGGCACGTAAACAACATGTCAAGCGTGACAAGCGCGCCAAGGCTGCCAATGAGGCTCCGAACCCACTCGATGACAACTGGTGGGACGACGAAGAAACAAAGCAGCGCAAGAAGAACACCGACGGGATCCGTCTGCAAAAAGTGCTCGCACAAGCAGGCGTCGCGTCGCGACGGCACTCTGAGATTATGATTGATCAGGGGCGCGTTGAGGTCAACGGGAAGATCGTTACCGTCCAGGGCACCCGTGTGAATCCGAACGTCGACGTGATTCGAGTTGACGGTGCACGCATCAATGTAAACGAGGACTTGGAGTATTTCGCGTTTAATAAGCCGCGCGGAGTACACACAACCTTGCAAGATGAGCATGATCGCGCCTCTGTTGGTGACTTCGTTGCTGAGAGAGTCGCTGCAGGTCAGCGTCTGTTCCATGTCGGGCGTCTCGACGCCGACACTGAAGGGCTCTTGCTGCTTACCAACGACGGCGAGCTTGCAAACCGCCTCATGCACCCGCGCTACGAAGTTCGAAAAACGTACTTGGCCACGGTACTCGGCGAGTTTAAATCCGCTGATGCTAAGCAGTTGCACGACGGTATTGAGCTCGATGATGGTGTGGCGAAGGCAGACTACGTGCAGATCGTCGATGTGCACAATGGTCAGTCGATTGTTCGCGTCGAACTACACGAAGGCCGCAAGCACATTGTCCGTCGGATGCTGAAAGCAGCTGGTTACCCGGTACAGCGTCTGGTGCGAACGAAAGTGCACACGGTGCAGCTCGGCGATATGAAGCCAGGATCGATGCGCGCACTTAACTCATCTGAGTTGGCATCACTGTTCAAGGCGGTGGGGATGTAAATGGAGGAAACGATGTTGAGTAACCAGCCAGATAATGGTCTGCTGCTCGCAGTGGATGGGCCGTCGGGTACTGGCAAGTCGACAATGTGCCGAGCGTTAGCCAAGAAGCTTGACGCAAAGTACATCGACACGGGCGCGATGTATCGAGTTGCGACGTTGGCGGTGTTGGACGCCGGCGTGGATCCGGAAGACACTAGTGCAGTCATCGCTGCTACTGCTGATCTGCCGATGGAGGTTTCCGACGACCCCGATGACAAGGCTGTTATTTTGGGCGGCCGGGACGTCTCCAACGTGATCCGAGGGGCGGAAGTAACCAGTGCAGTTTCTGCTGTTGCCGCGATCCCAGAGGTCCGTGAAAATTTGGTGGCCCTGCAGCGTCGCCTCGCCTCTGAGGCGCATCGCGCCATCGTTGAGGGCAGGGACATTGGCACCGTAGTTTTGCCAGATGCACCGGCCAAGGTGTACATGACGGCGTCAGCCCAGGTGCGTGCACAGCGCCGGTTCGACCAAGACACAGCAGCAGGCCGCAAAGTAGAGTTTGAAAAGGTGCTAGCAGACGTGGAACGTCGTGATGCCCTTGACTCCTCCCGTGAGACCAGCCCACTGAAGCCAGCTGATGACGCATTGATCGTAGACACCTCTGAGATGGCTCCTGAACAGGTGCTGGCGGCCCTCGTCGACGTGATTGAAAGGAGCAGCAAATGACCACAGGAGATTCCTTTCCACAGGATTTCAATGAAGCTGACTTCAACGATGCGGATTTCGGTGAGGCGGACTTCGGAGATCTCAACTCCGCTGAGGAGTACACCGAGGAAGAGTGGGCAGCCGTTGAGGAAGCGTTCGGCATCTTCAATCCTGACTACATCGAAGAGGCCCTACCGACGGTGGCCATCGTTGGACGCCCAAACGTGGGCAAGTCCACACTGGTAAATCGATTTATTGGGCGTCGTGAAGCCGTGGTCGAAGACCACCCTGGTGTGACTCGCGACCGGATCAGTTACATTACTGACTGGGGAGGGCGACGTTTCTGGGTGCAAGACACTGGTGGCTGGGACCCGGACGCGAAAGGCATCAACGCGGCTATCGCGCACCAGTCGGAAGCTGCTATGGAAACTGCAGACGTCATCGTTTTTGTGGTCGATTCCCACACCGGCATCACGATGTCAGATGAGGCGATGGCTCGCAATCTGCAGCGTTCCGAAGTTCCAGTCATTTTGGTCGCGAACAAGTTTGAGTCCGAGTCGCAATGGGGCGACGTTGCTGAGCTGTACGCGCTCGGCCTCGGGGACCCGTGGCCAGTCTCAGCATTGCACGGTCGCGGCGGCGCGGATGTACTCGACGAGATTCTGCGACTGTTTCCGGATGAGCCGCGCGCGAAGGACTCCATCACAGATGGCCCACGCGCAGTTGCGCTGGTTGGACGCCCAAATGTGGGCAAGTCGAGTTTGCTGAACAAGCTTTCCAAATCGAAGCGCGCCGTAGTCGACAACGTTGCAGGTACCACTGTTGACCCTGTTGATGAACTGATCCAGCTCGACGGCAAACTGTGGAAGTTCATCGATACTGCCGGGCTGCGGAAGAAAGTCAAGAATGCGCAGGGGCACGAGTACTACGCCAGCCTTCGTACCCGAGGCACCATCGAGGCAGCGGAGGTGTGCGTCGTGCTTATCGACGCCTCCCAGGAGATTTCTGAGCAGGACCAGCGAGTGATCTCCATGGTGCTTGAAGCAGGCAAGGCGATGGTCATTTGCTTCAACAAGTGGGACTTGATGGATGAGGACCGTCGTTACTACTTCGACCGCGAGTTTGATGAGATGGTCGGGCACCTCCCGTGGGTGACGAAACTCAATATCTCGGCAGACACTGGGCGCGGGCTGCACCGCCTTGAGCCGGCGATGGAGGAAGCACTTGAGAACTGGGATCGTCGAATCACCACGGGACAGCTGAACAACTGGCTGCGCGATGCGATTGCCGCAAACCCACCGCCGATGAAGAACAACCGGTTGCCGAAGGTCTTGTTTGCCACCATGGTTGGCACGCGCCCACCGACAATCGTCCTGTTTACCACGGGGTTCCTAGACGGCAGCTACCGCCGCTACTTGGAGCGAAAGTTCCGTGAGCAGTTCGGCTACCACGGCACGCCGATTCGGATCGCAGTTCGTGTGCGTGAACGTAACCCGCGGCGTCGCAAGTAGCATTATCTACGGCCGTACAGGAACGCGTCGGTCCTGTACGGCAGTGGTATAAGTTGGCCAGGATCGAATCCGAGGCGCTCATGCAGGTACCAGGTGAGGTTGTTCGTCATTTTGTCCCGAGTGCGCTGGTTTGCGCGAAGCCAATAGGAACGGGTCGCCATGAGCGTGAATAGCTGATCCGTCCGGATCGGTTGAATCCACGTTGTTCGTAGTTCCCGCTTGAGGTGCCAAGGCTCGAAGACAGTGGGGTAGAAGCCTTTGGTAAGCACATCGCCAGAGTGCATAATCTTTGCCAGACGTAGTACCCACGGATGCTCCACTTCGAGGGTGTTCCAGCATAAGAGAAGTTCGCCGTCATCTTTGCTGATTCGGGCAGCTTCTGCGCTAGCGAGGTGTGGGTCGACCCAGTGCCACGCTTGGGCGAAGGTGATGGCGTCGAAATGCTTGGGTGCTGATGCGGTGCACTCGGCGGTTGCGCGCCATACTGGAAGCTCTGGGTGTCGGGCGCGCAGTGTATTCGCCATGTCTGGTGAGGGTTCACAGCAAGCAACTCGGTGCCCGGCGGCGTGCAGTTGTGCAGCAAAAATTCCGGTACCGGAACCAACATCTAAGACAGTGCGGACGACTCCGCGACCGGCAAGTAGCTCAACTACTGAGTCCGGATATGACGGTCTGACCGCATCATAAGTGTCTGCGCCGACTGTGAACGCGCGTGACGAATTCAGCCGGTGCTCACTGCTGTGAAACAGTGGTTGGTGCTTTCCGCTTGGCTTCATAATCAACTAACCTAACAACCTGTGACTGTCAGGAGAATCCGCGAGTGAACATTTCCAACACGATGAACCGGCGCTGGTCGTTGCGTACGGTGCTGCTCGCTGTGCTGCTTGGCTGCGCAGTCATGGCTGGCTGTAGTGGAGACAACGAGGAGCCGGAGGCAGCCGATGCGCTGCCGAATCCCCTGCGTACAGTGGAAAACGGTAGTCGGCCTGACACGGTTGCGGAAGTCGAACCGTGGAGCTCTGCATCAGTCGAGTCACGGACGATCCCGGCTGGGGGACTGCAGCGCGAGTACATACTCTCGCTACCAAAGGGTGCACAGCAGCGAGAAGGTTTGCCACTCATACTCGTATTCCACGGTTACACGAGCACAGCTGCGTCGATGCAGCGCACGACGGGCCTTAACAACGCGGACGCGGTTGTGGCGTACTTGCAAGGTGTGAACAAGGCGTGGGCGCCAGCACCGTATGCAAATACGAACGCACGTCAGGACCTGGCATTCGCTGACGCCGTGCGGGCGCAGCTACAACAAGAGTTTCACACCCAACCTGCTCGTACATTCGCCGCAGGCTTTTCAAATGGTGGAGGGTTCGCGGAGTTCCTGAGCTGCCAGCGGCCACAGGATTACACCGCAGTGGCGACTGTGTCAGCCGCCGTCTATGACGCGGTGCTTGAGGGATGCTCGGCGATCCCCGTCAAACGCATCGACATTCACGGGACCGCTGACAGCGTCATTGACTACAGCGGAGGAACCCGGCACAAGACGCACTACGCTGGTGCCTATCAAGACGTTGAGCGAGAAGCTCGACGCAACCACTGCAAAGCCACTGACGAGGAGGCGCCGAAACCAGAGTGGTCAGAAGCACTGCCCGGTGTAGCAAAAGCTGAATGGGTCGGCTGTGATGCGGGGCTTGTGCATTACAAAGTGGATGGCGGCAAGCACGAATGGCTTGGGCCTGGTACTTCGCCGGCATCGAATTTGCCGATCGGTTTTGCCAGTGAAGCAGTACTGGAATTCTTCGGAATAGGGGTGCAAAAGTGACTTCGGAAAAGTTGTTTCATCGCACCGCTGTGGTGGTGTATAACCCGACGAAGATTCGCGCTGCGGTTTTGGAGCGCTTTGTCGAACTCTACGCTGACCCTCGCCGCGAAATTTGCTGGGTACCCACTACAAAAGAGGACACGGCACTTGCTGGCTTCGCGACTGCACTCACCAAGGACGTGGACGTGGTACTCGTCGCGGGAGGTGACGGTACTGTCCGCCGCATCGCTCACGTCTTAGCAGACACTGGCATCAAGATGGGGATTATCCCAGTTGGTACCGGTAATCTACTTGCGCGAAACCTTGGCTTGCCATTGGATCCTGAGAGCGCGATACGCCGTGCGTTTACTGGAGAAGAGCACGCTGTGGACCTTTGCGAAGCCACAGTCACTCGGCGCGACGGCTCGCAGGAGACTTATGGGTTCACAGTCATGGCTGGAGTGGGCCTTGATGCGCAGATGGTTGAACGTACCAGGGAGGAATTAAAGCGACGCATAGGTCCGCTGGCATACATCGGCGGGATCGCACGATCGCTGGGCGGTGGTAACAGTGTGGAGGCTACCGTAACCGTCGACGACCATCCCTCGAACAGGCGTCGCTTGCACACCATGATTTTCGGCAACTGCGGTGACTTGGTGAATAAAATCCCGCTGTTCCCCGATGCACTCCCCGACGATGGCGAAATTGATGTCGTGGCGATGTCTCCGCGTGGACTTATCGGATGGTTGCTGATTGGCCTACGCATCGTGTTTAACACTCTGCGTGCACTCCTCGGTGGCGGGTGGCAGGGTATCCCAGCTCCGCAGATGGACTATTTCAAAGGACACACGATAAGCGTTTCTTTCGCTGCCCCCGAAGTATTCGAAGTTGATGGCGACACTATCGGGTCGATCGAAGCAGCCACTATCCGGGTGATCCCACAAGCGTTGGTGCTGATGCGATAGATTCCGCTGCAGGGCCAATAGGGTTTCGGCATAATGGCGACATGATCTACTCATTTGAAGGTAAAACCCCGAAGATTCATCCGTCTGCATTCGTGTCCGATGAAGCCACGATTATCGGTGATGTCGAAATTGCCGAGGATGCCAATATTTGGCCCGGAGTGGTGATTCGTGGTGATGTTGGCGCGATTCGAATCGGTGAAAGGGTCAACGTGCAAGATGGATCAGTGCTGCACGTTGATGAGAACGGGAAGACCATTCTCGAAGCCGACGTGACCATTGGCCACCTTGCTATGGTGCACGGGTGCCATATTGAACCTGGGTGCCTAATCGGCATGAACGCGACCGTGCTGTCCGGGGCTCGCATTGGCAAGGGGAGCATCATCGCCGGTGGCGCAGTGGTGCTCGAAGGCCAACTGATACCTGAATTCTCACTCGCTGCAGGCGTACCGGCGCAGGTCAAGCGTGAGCTTGAGGAGTCAACTTACGCTGCGCGTGAACGCCACGCAGCCCTTTATGTTGAGTTGGGGAAGCGCGCGGCGAGTGGGTTGGTACCGGTAGAACGCGCCGCAACTGAGTAGCTTACGAAAACTAAAACCCCGCTCAATCAGGAGTTTCGCCTGGTCAAGCGGGGTTTTGTTGATAGTTGTCGGACTGACAGGATATAACCCTGCAAGTACCCCTAGCTGCACAAACGTCACAAAACGAGAGTTAATTGCCCACATCCTGCCCACCGAGTCGGGCGTTCATCGAGTCGCGCAACACCCCAAGGTCCTCCGGGAACAAGTCGGCGTACGTGTCCATCGTCATACTGGCGGTGGCGTGGCCAAGCTGATGCTGCACCAACTTGACGTGTGCCCCGGATTGCACCATGAGGCTTGCCGCCGTATGCCGTAGGTCATGCAGACGCATGTGCGTGGGGAACGTGGCGTCAACCTCGTGGGCGCGTTTCTTTGCCCCGTCGTACCACGAGCGCCCCCGGGGGCGTTTCATGTAGTCGCCGTCGGGGCCGGGGAAGATCGGGGCGTCGAGTGGCCGGTTGGCAATGGCGGTCTCGATGTAGCCCGCGGCAAGGTCGGGAACCATGATGGTACGGGACTTGCCAGACTTTGGCCTACCGATTACGAGCTTGCCCTGGATCATGGACGCGGTTTGTACAACGTGTAGCTCGCGGCGCTGCGGGCTGTAGTCGCGTACGCGTGCGCCTGCACATTCTCCCCACCGGACGCCGGTGAGTCCGAGGGTGTAGATGATGCCGGGGTAGGTCGATTTTGAGGCCAGTAGTTCTAGTTGGGGCCAGGTGAGGTAGGTGTGTTCGCGAAAGTTTTTGCGGGGTTTGGTGACGCCTTTGGTGGCGTCGTCGCTGTAGCCGTTGACGGTGAGGATACCGGCGAGCACGGCGAGGTTGCGCGTGGCGACTGACCACGTGAATTGTTCGCCGGTGATCCACTGCTGCACGAGTGCGCGGGTGATTTCGGATGGTTTGGTTCGTCCCCATCTGGGCAGGACGTGGCCGTTGAGTGTGGTGGTGTAGCCGTTGGCTGTGCCTTTGGCGAGGCGACTGAGTGAGGCGAGGTAGAGGGGGGCGAGATCGTTGAGGGTGGGTTCGTTCTTGCCGCCGAGGGTGACGTCGCCGGTGATGGTTTGGGCTTCCCATTGGCGGGCTGCGGTTTTGGTGATGAAGCCGCGTTTGTCGGTGCGGGTGCCGTCGGGGCGTGTGTAGCGGACGCGCCAGCGGGTTTTGCCGGACTGTGTTTTGTATGCTGATATACTCACTTGTGGGGGGATACCTTTCCTGGGTAGGGATTGTGTGACTGTAGGGCGCTATTTTTGGACTTCGTAGCGCCCTACTTTTATGGGTTTTTGCGGGTGCGTGCTTGTGTTCGCCATTCCACAACGTCGGGGAGTGGTACTTCGTTTGGGTCGTCGATGTTGTTGCGTTCGCGCCACTCGATTGTGTGGAGTGCGGTGGAGATGAGTACTTCGGGGCGCACCATGAGTACGTCGCATATGTCGATGAACTCTTCGATAGTGGGTGATTTGCGCCCGCGTACGTAGTTGTTGAGCTGTGTTGATGAGATGTCGGCCTGGCGTGAGAGGTCGCGCTGTGTCATTTCTCGCCGTGCGAGTTGTTCCCTGATTAGGGAGGCGATTTCTTTTCCGAATGGTCCTGGTGTGCGTCGTGGTGATCCTGCCATGTTTTACACCCTACATCCCCACCTTGCCGCACCTCGCCCCACCTACCCCCACTTACCCCCACGTTTGGCCAAAGTTCCCGATCGTGTTCTAGATTCCTAACTAGGAACACGAAAGGAGGACAGCATGACAGCAATTTTCACCACCGACCAAGTGGCAGACCGATTCCTGGTCTCACGCTCCGACGTCGCCTACTGGTGCAGGGCCGGGCTAATCAAAACACTCCCACGAAACGGGCGTAGGCGATGGCTCATACCGGCAGAAGAAGTCGAACGGCTAGAGCGCGAAGGCACACCACCTTCCCGCCGAACACTCGAAGCAAGCTAACCAACACACCTACAAGGAGATAGACATGTACGACCCCCAGTACGAGATCAGCAAGATCAGTGACCGCTTTCAAGACATAGAGTTCCTTGCCAGTCTTTCCGACGAGGATGCCAAGGCGTTGGGGAAGGACCCACAGCTCTGCCTCAAGATGGGGATGGGCATGATGCATAAAGCGGTAGTTGTCCTCTACGACACACTGACCAGTGTGGAGGCCGCGGAGAACATTCAGAAAGACCTCTATGAATTTGCCGCGCAGCTCACCCTGCACGCGAATGAGCTTCCAGAGCGCGCAGAAGTGGTGAACGAGGTGACTAAAGACGATCCATCACGCATGGTGCGGATAATCAAAACAACCCTTATCAGAAACATGGCAAAAGAACTTATCGAGGAGGCAGACGAATGCGAGTAAGAGTACTTGACCCAGAACTCACACCATTGCGCGCACACGATACGGACGCCGGGCTGGACCTCAGAGCGTCGAAACGGTTCGTACTCGAACCAGGCCAGCGCATGTTGATCGGAACCGGCGTGGAGATCGTCGGCAAGCCCGGCACCGTCGTCATTCTCAAGCCACGCTCAAGCCTCGCCGTCATGGGCATCGACGTCATGGCGGGCGTGATCGACGCGGGCTACGAAGGTGAAGTCAAGGCCCTACTTATCAACCACTCGGACGAGTTGGTTGTCGGTGGCCGCGGGGACCGTATCTGCCAGGCAATTCAGCTCGACCTCACCGACGAACCAGACGTGTTCGAGTACCCAAGTAGGGACGACGAACGCACATTTGTAGAGAAGTGGGCAAACAGGAAGTCGAAAACCATCCGCGGCAAGGGCGGGTTTGGAAGCACGGGTGCAAAATGAGTGCGGTAACAGCAGGTAGGGAACTCACCCCACAAGAGATGGCGAAACCGGGCAGCAAACGCCACACACAGATGGTCACATCCTCGAAGGTGGCGTCGATGCTACGCGACGAAAACGGTGACTACCTCGGCATAGGCTACGACAGCGCGTACGATATGTGGTCCGCAATGGCAGGCCAAGGCGAACTCGACCGCACCGGAATGGAAGATATTTTCCGCTACGGCCACGCCGCAGAAAAGCTCGCACGCTACTGGCTGCAAGACGTCCAACCGGAGTGGCGATTCAGCCCCGGCGAAGTCGCATTTGGTCACCACCCAGACCTCGACTTCCCACACCAAGCCACCCTCGACATGCGCGCCTCACGTGGGCGTGCCCGCAAGATCATTGAGGTGAAAGCACCAAGGGTGGACCGTGGGGTGGAAGACAACTGGCGTGTGCAGTGCGTGATGAACATGGGCGTCAGCGGTATCCACGAGTGCCAGCTGGTCATTGTCCCCATGTATGGGCCGGTGGCGATCTACGACGTCGAGTGGGACCCGGAACTGTTCGAGGTGTGCGTCGAAGACGCCCGTGAGTTCTACCGTCGCGTCGTCGAGATGGACGCCCCACCGCACGAAGGGTCGGCACTGTGGCGCGAACAGCAGGGACGCCTCCACAAGAAGGATGAAACCGCAGACCCGGTAATCGCGGACGGTGACCTGGTACAGCGTTGGCAGCAGGCAGTCCAAGACCTTGACGCGGCAGAGCGGAAGCTTGAAACCGTCAAGAACGACATTGTGGCCGTCATGGGCGACGCCCCGTGTGTGAAGTCCGAAGACGACCGGCGGATCGTCGGCAGGACAGCAGGCCGGTTCTCGCAGCGCCGACTCGCCAAGGAGTACCTGGAAGACGAGTCGCTGTTCAGCCTCAAATTCGACTCAGCCAAACTCAAGAAGCAACACCCCGACGTATACGCGCAGGCGTGCGGAACGGCTGGGTACACGTTCAATCAGAAGGAGTGGAAGTAGACAATGGGCGAGATAGAACGCCAAACAGCAGCCCCGCCAGCAGAAACAATCGCGGAGGTGGCAACCAACCAAACCGCGATGCAGCGACTCGAAGAGTATGCGCGCGCGTGGACGTCGGCGGCGATGATTGCCGAAGGTCTGGCAAAGACCGACTTTGCAGGCCCGTTCAAGAACAAACCACAAGACATGGCGGTAGCCATCCTCAAGGGTGCCAGCCTCGGCATCCCGCCGGAGTCTATCGGCAAGTCAATCTACGTCGTACATGGAACCCCGGCACTGTACGGCAAGACCGCGCTGGCGATTGCCCTCCAACACGGATACACGACGGAAACACTGGTGGACACGCCAGAGGAAGTGTCGGTTGAAATGACGTCGCCAACAGGCGAAACCATGACAGTGACCTACACGTACCAGCGTGCAGAGCGTGAGGGCCTGGTGAAGGCGAACTCGGCGCAGTACAAAACCAGGCCGTCGAAGATGCTGTACTGGAAGTGCATAGGGGAGCTTACCGACCGCATGATCCCGCACCTTACGGCCGGTATGCCAGTCAAGGAGGACTGGGAGCAGTCGGACAGTATCAAGATGCAGGCGACCCGCCTTGATAAGCCGAAGGGTAAGGGCAAGTTGGAAGCGGCGAAACGTCGTAAGCGTAAGCCGGTCGAGTCGCCGGTCGTGCCCGACAACGTAAGCCCGGAAGCAGCGAAGCTACTCACGCAGGCCGCAGACGCCGACACGGATGGGCGACGCCAGCTGTGGCGTGACGCCGACAGCTTGCCAGACAACGAGCGCGAGTACGTGCGCGCGCAGATTGAGCACATGGGGGAGTCGGATGCCAACGCCAACGATTGAGCTTGAGGGTCGATGCGTCAAGGAGCCGAAGTGTGGGACGGATCGTAACGGCAACCCGTACATTTTCGTGCGGGTGGCGTGCTCGGACAGCCGCAAGACCGATACCGGGTGGGAAACGATGCGTGAACTGTTCGTGGATGTGGAGTGGTTCAGGTGCGATAAGACGATGCGGATACCGCAGATCGGTGACTTTGTGCGAGCGTTTGGGCGCATGTACGAGACCACCCGTGAGCACGAGGGAATTAAGTATCGTGACGTTAAATGCGATGCATACTGGCTTAAGGCGTACGAGCGGAAACAACCGTCTACAACCCAAGGTTGGGGCGGAATCGTAGAGCAGCACGAACAACAGCAAGCGCAACAGCAGCGGACGCAGCAGTCGCCACCACAGCCACCGCAGCAGCAGTCGCAGGCGAGCGCGAGCACACCCCCGGCCGATCTGTGGGGTGGGTTCGGTAACGAAGACCCGCCGTTCTAATCAGAAGAAAGTGTCCCTAGTTGGGGGCACTATTCTTTTTGGTGCGACATGAAAGGAGGCAATCATGCCGAGGATACGCACCATCAAACCGGAGTTTTGGTCAAGCCCCGACACCGCCGAGGCGTCGCTCATTGCGCGACTCACCTACATCGGCATGTGGAATTGGGCCGACGATTACGGACGAGGAACGCTCAGCCTCAAGGAATTAGACGGGTTCATCTTCCCGAACGACGACGTTTCAGAGCTGTGCAAAGGAACTTCCGACACTGGCGTAGGAACTTCCGACGCTAGCGAAGGAAGTTCCTACAGTTTCCGCGACGTTGTGCAGGAAGTCGTAGGAACATTCGGATTAATCGTGTACGAGGTGGACCGGCGTACCTACTACGAAATTCCGACGTGGAAGGAGCATCAACGCACTGAACGCAAGGCAAATTCGAAATATCCTGCACCAGCGGACGGTGTGGACGTCACTGACCAGTGGAAACGCAAACAGTCAAGGAAAGTGTCGGAAGTTCCGACGGAAAGCGTAGGAAGTTCCGACGCTAGCGAAGGAAGTTCCGGTATAGGAACAGGGGAACAGGGGAACAGGGGAACAGGGGATAAAAAGACTCCCTCAACTCGAAACGCCTACCCCGAACCGTTCGAGCAGTGGTACGAGCTGTACCCGCGTCATGTAGGGAAAGCGGCAGCACTCAAGGCGTGGAAACAGGCAGTCAAGAAAACCACCCCGGACGAACTCAACGAAGCGACCCTCAGATGGGCGCAGGCGCACGAGGCCGCGGGAACAGACCCGAAGTTCATTCCCCACCCGGCGACGTGGCTCAACCGGGCCGGGTGGTCGGACGAACTACCAACACCCGCGCTTATCGAGACGCGCAAGCGCACCGACCTTGACGACTTCCTTGAAGCAACACTCACACCCGCGGGCAAGCAAGACCCGTGGGGTAGCCAACCAGTACCGTTGGAGGCGGGAACATGAAACTACTCATAGCCGAATCACGCGAACAGGCCCGAGCGGAGGGCTACGACGTCCACGACCCCACCTGGATCGTGGTCACACCGGACACGAAAGTACTCGACGGCAGACACCGGGGGCTTGTCCGCGACTACACCGGCGTCACCGTAGTCGGCCAACCACAACTCACCCCGATACAGGCACACGCGCTCACATCCGGGCTACGCGGCAGCAGGCGTGAGGCCGTGGGCGAGAAAGTGTGGGCGTGCGTGCCCGAAGAGGGGTGGGAGCAGTGAGAAACCCCACCGACGCCGAGGTCGCGCAGGCCGGAATAGTCCTCAAGGCCGTCAAGCAGCTGGACCCATATTTTGTCAACGCCGACGTCGCACTTGCCCGAGGGTGGGCGATGGTGTTCACCCGGTTTTCGTACACCACCGAAGAGATGCTTGAGGGCGTCGTGGACTTCTACACCCACGAAACCGGCGGCCGACACTGTATGCCCGCACACGTAGTGCAGGGCGCGAAACGTGCACGCGAGCGGGCGATGGCGACTGATCCGGCGCGTCGTGAGGAGTTGGAGCGGAAACGGTTAGACAACCGCGACGCTAGAGACGCCCGTTTAAGGGCCGCAATTCCCACGAATGGACAAGTACCCCAACTAGGGTCAGAAAGTTGGCCAGCGGGGCAGGAAACGGCCGAAAACGCGGCACCAACGGCGGACAGTCAAACCGCAGTGGCGTTCGCAGACGAAATCAAGAAAATGCTCAACCGAAGGAAGCTATGAAAACCTGGACATGCCAAACGATCACACTGGGCTACCAGCGCCCACCACTGACAGCCAACCAGCGGATGCACTGGGCGAAACGTGCCCGCATCACGCGCAAAGTACGCGCCGACATGGCATGGAGACTCAAGGCCGTCGGCCTACGAAGAAAACCCCTGGAAAAGGGGCAAAAACTACGGGTACAGTTGGTGTACATTCCCGGCACCAACCGGCGACGCGACACCGACAACCTTTGGCCCACCCTCAAGGCCATCTGTGACGGCATCGTAGACGCCGGGCTAGTCCCCGACGACACGCCAGAGTGGATGGAGAAGCCCGAGCCGAAAATCGGGCCAGTCACCCCCGGCCTACGACACCGGATACAGGTGAAACTTACCGTACTTGCACCTAACTAGGGACACTGTGTACAGTGGAGGATGCCCGTAAGGGCGAGCGTGTATGTCGTAGTGGCAATTGTCATTGCTGGTAGGCCCCGTGCAGGAATGTGCGGGGCCATTCCTTTTAAGGGGGTACCGTGGCAAAAACATCCGGGCGCAAAGGCAGACCGTGGAGACGGTGCGTGGCCGAAGTCAAACGACGGTCCCAAATCTGCTGGATATGCCACGAAGCCATAGACCTAGAGCTGGCATTCCCACATCCTCAGTCATTCACCGTGGACCACCTTGTACCCCTATCCACAATGGGCGAAGACGACCCACGGCGCACCGACCCCGACTACTGCGCCCCCGCGCACCTCAGCTGCAATTCCTCACGCCAGGCAAAGACGGTGGCCGAAGTGCAAGCGCAAAAAGAAACACCCCCACTACACACCAGTCGAAAGTGGGTGTAGTGGGGGTGAAAACCTAAAGCTCAATGCCGTTGAGTTCGTCAATCTCAATCGCGCGCGCCCGGCGTTGCCGAAGGCTCTGCAAGATGACGCTGGAACAACTATGCGCAAGACTCAGCGCGAACAGTACAGCTTGCTCGCCCGCAACGGGGCAACCCGCAACATAGGTGTGTTGGATTGATCCCTCCGCGTCCCAGAACACAACGTCAGTCTGGTAGCGGGAAAGAATGGACGGCTCGACAACAAAATTCAGCCCGTGGGCGTGATGAACGTGCATGATACTCCGAAAAATTGAATGGATACGGGGGCTAATTGCCCCGCAATGGACCCACACGGGAAGAACTGCCCGCATGGGGTAGAACGTGGCCAGCTAGGGACGGGGTTAAAACCTATACCGCGACGCCACTAACACAAGGGGGGTAGGCAGTCAGGGGGTTATTCATCATCCGAGTAGTAGGCGAGGTAATGCTCCCGCGACCGCTCAAGGTACGTCTGCCAGTTTTCGCGGCCGAAACGGCGGTCAAACTCAGGCCAGTCGGCGGTGTACTGCGTATCAAAGTTCCACCCCTTGTATCGTATGCCCAGGGAAACGCACGAATCTAGGCCAAGGTCCATTTTGGCAACGTTGAACTCGAACGACAGTACCGCGCCATCGTCAAGGTCCGCACAGCGCACCATTGAATCGGGGTCGTACGTGTGAATGAGGCGCCACTCAAGGGCAAGAAAGTCGAACATTGGTAAGGAATCCTTTTCTAGAGGGTGTTGAAAATTTGGGAAAGCTCATGGCACATCACGCGCACATCGCGCATGTCTTCCACTTGCCATGCGTCGCACAGTGTCGGTTCAACACCGTCGAGCACGGTGACAGTCCAATACGGGTGGTGGCGGAAAATGATTACCGTCGTATCCCCGCGTACGGCGTGCCAGTATCGGGCGTCGGGGGTGGAGTTGATGGAATCGGGGCGGATCACCCACCCACCATCGGGCCCGCACACGACGGAAAGCACATGTAGCGGGGTAAGCGTGTCCACGTCAAGGCCACGCCACCGCATGTAGGTGTCAATGGTCACGCTCATGCTGGTAGCCTCACAGCCCCCATGAGGGAAACGATACGGCCGTAGGACTTGTACTTACGGAACTCAAGGCGCACCGGGACCGCAAGCCCCAGCGTGTCGCACGCGTCGCACATGGCTGCAAGGGTAGAGCTGCCGGGCTTGCCTGCAATGTAGAACTCCGCGCATGTGGCGTCGCCCTTAAGTGGCATGAACACCCCGATAGTTTCCTCATTGTGGACAAGTTCGATGGCTTGCCCGTGGGGGTGTAGTAACGTTTCGATACCGGCGTCGGTGGTGGCGTTACGTAGGGCAACTGCAAGCGGTCCAAGAGCCATGGACATGGGTAGAAAACCTTTCTAGGTAGGTGAAAGTGTGGCTGTTGGGCATATCGGATACCCAACTAGGAACACGGGTGATCCCGGTGCGCCTAGGTGAGTACCCGCCTAAGCGGGTAGCGGGTTAGAAACTGTTGAGGTAGTTCACGTACGAGCGTGCTATACGGTCCGCGTGGCTAGGCCCGATAGGGCTTACCAGCATGGCGTCCGGGGTGGCGTCCATTGACGCCGGTTCAACCACCCACCCCTCATCGGTGCATGTGAGGTAGGCCACCCCAAACCGGATAATTTTGGCGGCTTCCGCCACCTCAACCGCCGGGGCGCACACAAAGTTGAGGTAGGCGTTCCAGAGGCCACCGATGGTGGCGAGTTCCCGGCCGGAAACAGAGTGGTCGTTTTCGTCAACGTCCACACATAGGGCATCGTGCCGTTCCCGGTCCCACCATTCAATCGGGATAACCCCCACTTCGGGCGCTATCTGGAAAAGGTAGCCCGCGTGGTCCTCATGGTTCACAAAATTCATGGTCAAAACCTTTCAGAGAGGCGCCCGCGTAACACGCGGGCGGGGGAGGTTAGGACAGTGTGGTAAGCGTTATGGCCACGTTTTCGACGCCGGTGAACCGTTCGGCCAGTAGCCCGTGAACCGCTTCAAGATACGGCTCTGCATCGTTGCTAGGCTCGACGGCGGCTTCGCCATACACGTCATAAGTTTCGGGGTCGCACATCGTGAGGTAGACAACACTCACGGCCTTGCCATCGCGCACAACCTCATGGTTAACGTCCATGAAAACAATCACGCGCGCCGGGGCGGGTGGTAGTGGCGCGTCCACGGTTTCGGGGTCGGTGTCGAGGGCGTTAGCCTCAACAATGTCCCAAAATTCCGCCTCATTCACGCCCATCATGTAGCGCGGGTATGGCCCCACCGTCACTTGCATAATGGTCCTATCGGCAATGGCGTCAATATCAAAGTGGCTGGCAGCGTCGCCTAACGGCATCACAATTTCCCGCAAAATTGCATCGTCACGGGTGGCGTAATCAGTCATGGTCAAAGTCCTTTCGGTCGGCAGGTGTCCCTAGTTAGGGAGTTTATTCCAGTTGGTGAACAGCGCGGTTAGCTCCGCGTCCGTGGGGGTGGAGTATCCGTCGTCCTCAATATCGTCGAACGCCACACCCGTCACGGACTCACCGGGGGCGCCGTTGTGTGGCAGTTTCGTCACGGTCCATAGGTACTCATTAAACTGTGCAGCCTTAAGCTGTGCAGCATGTACGGCCGTATCGTCACCCTTAGCGCTCACCACAATGTAGCCGGGGCGCGCCGGTACGTCGCCGTCGTCCATCACGCGCCAAACACCGCCGGTTTTGTAAAGGGCAACGGCCCCAAAACCCATGTCATGCAGGGCGTTTAACACATGGCCGGCCGGGGTGGCCATGTAGTCGGCAAACGTGTTCCAGAGGTTCACCGCGATACGGGCAGCAGCACGGTCCACATCGTCACGAATGTCAAACGGAAGGCGAATTTTACCGGCCTCAAACCGGCTCTGAGGCGCACCCATTAGACCGGCGATGCCCCATACGGAATCGGGCGTGTACCCCGGCGCACAGTGACGCAAAATGTACACATCGTCACCAACGACCTTGTACATGTTACGGGTGTCTGAGTCGCCCGAAAACGGCCAGCCGATCTGTGCAAGGTCACCACACACCGGCGTAGGACAATCACACACGGGGGCGGGGTCTGCATAGCCCGTATCAGTGGGGGTGTAGGTGTGACGCCACGCGCCGAAAGAATATTCAAGCACGTAACCGCACGTTTTGCATGTGTCCATGTTGTCGCACGCCTGGTCAAGCGTGTCCTCATGTACAAGTAGTCCGTCCTCGAAAATGAGTGGTTCGGAACAGTTGATGCAGTACATAGCAATCCTCCAAAAGGTAGTAGTGAGAGTGAGAGTGTTTGGGTATATCGGATACCCAACTAGGCACACCCACCCGTATGCACGCGGGTGTGTCTAGGTGGATACCCGCCTAAGCGGGCAACCGGCGGGGGTTAGAACGGGCACGCCTCAGCCTCAGACTCAGCCGGGGCATCGTCGGCATCGTCTAGGTCCATCGTTGCAGCGCCCGCGAGTACCAGGCGGTCCAGGGCACGGCGTAGCTTACGCCCGCGTAGGTCCCTAAGCCGTTCAGAGTAAGACCCGTATTCTCCCGTGGTTAACCAGCCCAGAGCCGGTTTTGCCAGCGCCTCAACCGCGCTAGACGTGATAGTTACCTCAACGTCACCGGGGCCGGGGTAGACCATCGTGAACGTGGTACCGGGCTTAAAGTCCGTGGCCACCGCGTTACAGACCGGAATAAGGTGCCCGGTCGTATCGCCACACGTAAAGCACGGCACTTGCATAGCCCCGGCGGGGCGAACAGTCATATCATTCCACCCAATTTTGCGGTACGCGGGTAGCGCGTCAACCGCCTCCATGATGGACGATGCAACCGCCGGGGGCACACCTAGCGCCTCAAAAGAACGCGGGTCCCCCGTGGTGGCGTAGGTGGCGCACGTAAGGCAGATGTTACGGGTGTGGTCTGATGCTGGCATGGTAATTCCTCCAAAAGTAGTAGCGGTAGTGGTAGTGGGTATCGGATACCCGCGTAGACACACACCCGCGGGTGTGCACCTAAGTGGGTACCCGCGTAACACGCGGGCGGGGGGTTAGATGTAATCGGCAAACAACACGCCACCCTCAAACCAAAAGTTCAGTTCAAGCGGGGTGAACGCATCAAACAGACTCCACGAAACAACACAAGGCAGTTCGGCGCGTAGTATGTACGGTTCGTAACTTGTGACGTACGACAACGCTTGCAAGTCATTCCCCACATCGCCCGCGTTGGTGCCCTTAAGCGCGGCCCAGTTACGCGCGATCACGGGGGTGAGTTCATTCACAACGTCGAGAAACAGCGCGTTAAACGCGCGCTTATCGCGCGGTAGGTACAGCAATTCCTCGCCACTGGCAACAACGTCCCCATCGACGTCGAGAATGCAGCCGTGGTACAGCGCGGTATTAATCACCTCACATGCAAGTTCATTGACGTAATCGGTAACAGTGTATGCAGGTGCAAGCATGGCAATCCTCCAAAAGTAGTAGTGAAAGTGTGGGCATCGGATACCCAACTAGGCACACCCGTGTACATACGGGCGGGTGTGTCTAGGTGGGTACCCGCGTCAAGCGGGTAACCGGCGGGGGTTAGGCAGTTAGTAGCGCGTCGAGGTTACGGGCAAAACGTTCCGCTTTAGCCAACGTGTCGAACTCCGCTAGGCGATAAATTTGGCCATCTGGCGTGAATTGACTAACCCGGTATTTGCGCGGGCAATCCGAAAGTGTATCGCGCATGGAGTCAACAAACAGCGCCGTCTTACCACTAAACCACCCGTAACGCGCGTTAAAGAACTTTTCGGCGCCGTCGCTAAAGTAGTAGCCACCCGCGCGGGCATGGGCGTCCTTGTAGCACTCAAAATGTACGGGTACGCGGTCGAACGCGGTGCCCGGATTAGAGGCGTTGTTTTCGCGGTATATCGTGGCGGTGGCCTCAAGGGAGGCTGTGTATTCCTTAGAACGGGACATGATATTAGACCTTTCTGTGTAGTGGGTTAGCGGTGTAGCGCGTTCATTAGCGCATATGCGACGTCAAAAACGGGGGAGTCTTCCATCAACCACGGGGTTAACGCGGGGTCATAGTCGTGATGAAAGACGATAGATACGAATTGCAGTGCAATATCAAACATGGGTAGACCTTTCGGTGTGCAGTGGTGTTATGCCGGTTCAACGGCGGTAGCGGTAGCAAAGTAGTCCAGTGAGCAATCACATGTGGCGCAATAGTGCCCGTATGGGTCTGTTTCGCCTACATAGGCGACCAAACCTAGTGACTCAATGGCGTCAATTACGGCGGTATCGCCAATCGCGCTTACGTCGCAATTTAGGACCGCCGGGGCACATGTTGGACAAAGGTAAAGCATGGGTAAACCTTTCTGTGTAGGGGCCGTAACGCCCGTTTAAGCGCACACATACGCGGGGGTAGGTGTACGCCTAAAGGGGCGCTACCGCGGGGGTAGCGCGCCTTACACGCTTAACCGCGGGCGGGGTATGCCACACCCCACTAGTGCCCGCGATTAAAAGGGGCCGTCCACTATGCAGTTTTCAAACAACACGCGCCCCCCGCTAGGGGAGCGCCAGCACTTGCAGGCCCGGCGCGTCTAGAGACATAGAGCGCGGTATGGGAGGGGCATAGGCAGTGATGGGCGGTGCCCATGTGCGATACGCCCGTACGCCCATACGCGCGCCTATGCGTAGGCACGACGAAAGCACGACGAAAGCACGACGAAAGCACGACGAAAGCACCGGCTAAGCCGGTGACCTGCAAGCACTATCGAGTTTTCAATCAACCACCGCCGGGGCGTTGCACCCTGGCGACATGAGTAAACATAGAAAACGTGCCCCAAACGATCCCCTAAAACTCGAAACAAAAACCACCCACCACCAGCACAAACACCACGACCACGCCCCCAATATCGTCACCACACCCCAAAACAGTCACCAACAACACCCACCACCCGCCACCTGCACAAACACCACAACAACGCCACAAAACCCCAGCTCAGAAGGCGAAAAGGGGTGGGGTAGGCCCCCTACCAGCGGAAACGGGAGATGCCTACGCCCAACCCCCGTTTTTCTCCCCGGCATTTTTTGGATGGAAGTTTCTGGTTAGGGAATTGGTACTGAGCTGTGGATATAGTTTCTGTATGAGAGTTCCTGAGCCGCCGTCTGATCTGGGTTTTACTGGTATTGACATGTGGAATGAGTTGTTGGCTGGTCGTAGTCTTGGTGCGACGCAGTTGGCGTTGGTGCATAACTTGTGCCGTACGGCGGACAACTTGGATGCGTTTGCGGCGCAGTATGCGGGGGGGTTGGTGGTGTTGGACGATGCGGGCACTGAGGTGGCGAACCCGTTGTTGGTGGAGTTTCGGCAGCAGTTGTTGGCGTTGCGGCAGATTATGAAGGACTTGGGGTTGATGGAGTTGGGTGATGCGGCTGGGGCGTCGCGTGAGTCGAAGTGGGATCAGTGGGCGGCGTCGAAGGGGTTTGAGACGCGGTGAGTGGGGGTTTGGTGTTGCCGACGCATGGGGTACAGGAGCCTCGTGTGTCGTTGATGCCGCTATTTCATTCGTCGGTGGGTGAGGATGCGGTGTCGTGGTGCCGCGAGGTGGCGGGGATGACGTTGTTTCCGTGGCAGGAGCATGTGTTGGCGTCGTCGCTGGTGCGTAAGAAGGATGGCAAGTGGGCGGCGCGTGATGTGGGGGTGGTGGTGCCTCGTCAGAATGGGAAGGGCGAGATCATTATTGCGCGTGAGTTGTTTGGCCTGTTCATGTTGCAGGAGAAGAAGATTATTCATACGGCGCACGAATTTAAGACGGCGAAGGAAGGTCTGACGAAGTTGCAGGCATATATTGCGCGCTCGCCGGAGCTGTCTGAAATGGTGGACATTAAGACGGGCAATACTGAGCCGGGGGTGTATTGGCGGGCGAAGCGTCGTGGCGATCCGTCGCCGCGGTCGATTCAGTTTGTGGCGCGCTCTGGTGGGTCTGGTCGTGGGTTTACGGCGGATTGCCTTATCTATGATGAGGCGTTTGCGTTGACGGCGGATATGGTGGCGGCGTCGGCGCCGACGATGATGCAGGTGCCTAATCCGCAGACGTGGTTGTTGTCGTCGGCGGGGTTTGCGTATTCGACGGAGCTTGCGGGTGTGCGCAAGCGTGGCATGTCGGGTGATCCGGGTGAGCAGTTGGCGTATTCGGAGTGGTCGGTGGATGAGGATGATTTTGACCCGGGTGATCCGCGTGGGTGGGCGCAGGCTAATCCGTCGATTGGGTATGGGTACATGTCGTTGGAGTCGTTTGATTTTGAGTACCGCAGGTATAAGGCGTCGGATAATGTGGCGGCGTTTGCCCGTGAGCATCTTGGTGTGTGGGAGATGCGGGCGGCGAATTCTGAGATCCCTGAGGGCCGTTGGCGTGCGGGGTGTGATGGTGATTCTGAGGTTCGGGATGATCGGATTGTGGTGGGGGTGGATGTGTCGCGGGATCGTCGGGCGTCGGTGGTGGTTGCGGGTGCGTCGTGGGATGGGCGTGTGCAGGTTGAGGTTGTGGGTAATGGTGAGGTGGGTCCGTGGGTGGTAGAGATGGTGTCGTCGCTGGTTAATCGGTGGGATGTGTTGGGGGTGGTGTTGGATGCGTCTGGTCCGGCGGGGGCGTTGTTGTCTGATTTGTCGGAGTGTGGGGTGGAGGTCAAGCCGTTTGGGTCGCGGTTGGTGGCGCAGGCGTCGGTGGGGTTTAAGGAGCGTGTGTTGGCGGGTGGGTTAGTGCATTTGGGGCAGGATGTGTTGGATGCGGCGGTGTTGACGTCGCGTGCTCGCGGGGTTGGGGACTTGTGGGTGTTTGATCGTGTCAATGAGTTGGCTGATTCGTCGCCGTTGTTGGCGGCTACGATTGCGGTGAGTCATTGGGTGTTTTTGTCTGGGCAGCAGGCCCGGTCGTTGTCGAAGGAGGAGTTTTCGTGGGTGTGGTGAGTTTGGTCTCGCAGATGTTGGAGTCGTTGGAGGGGGAGCGTGTGCGCCTGGATGAGTTTTATAGGTGGTTTGAGTTCCGTCAGCCGTTGCCGCCTTTGCCACGCAAGGCGTCTGAGGAGCAGCGGGCGTTGGCGAAGAAGGCGCGTACGCCTCTGTTGCGGTTGGTGGTGGAGTCTACGGTGGAGCCGTTGCGGGTGGAGGGGTATCGTCCGTCGGCGGAGTTTGAGAATAGGTTGCGTGATGAGGGGGATCGGGGGCTACTTGATAGTGTGCCGTTTGCGTGGCGTGCCTGGATGGCCAATGGGATGGGTGGCAGGCAGTCGCAGGTGTATCGGGATGCGGCGATTGCTGGGTATGCGTTTGTGACGGTGGTGCCTGGTGTGGGGGTTGGTGGTGAGGACATGCCGCGTATCCGTCCGGTGTCGCCGCGGCGGATGTGGGCAGAGTATGAGGACCCGTATGGGGATGAGTTTCCGATGCACGCGGTACAGGACTTAGGCGGCGGCAGGTTCCGTTTCTTTGACGATGTGCATGTGGTGGAGTTTTCCACGGTCAAGCGCACTGTTGACGGCAAGGTTGAAGAGTCGCTGGTGCAGGATGGGGCAGCTGTCGAGCATGGTGCTGGGGTGTGCCCGGTGGTGCGGTTTGAAAACCTTGTGGACTCTGAGGGTCGGTGTACGGGTGAGGTGGAACCCTATATTGATATTGCCGCCAGGTTCGATATGACACAGTTGGATAAGCTGTTGGTGCAGCGTAATAACTCGTGGAAGATTCTGTATGCGACGGGGATGCAGCCGCCGAAGGGAATGACCCCGGAGGAGCAGCAGCGTACGAAGGTGCGCCTGCGCCAGGACGATATGATTTTGGCGGGGTCGGATGTGAAGTTCGGCCAGTTGGATGAAACGTCGATGGCCGGGTTCCTCACGGCACTCAATGATGAGCTGGAACTGTTGTCGGCAGTGTCACAAACACCCACGTCGGTACTCTCGGGTGACTTGGTGAACCTTTCGGCAGATGCACTGGCGGAGGCACGTGTGATGCACACGTTGAAGCTGGCACAGCGGATCACGAACTACACCGCCGAGTGGGGGCGCGTGCTACGTCTCGCGTGCGCTGTCGGCGGCATGGTTGAGGAAGCCCAGGACTACATGGCGCAGGTGGTGTGGGCTGAGATTGAGGTTCGTTCGCTGGCACAAACGGTGGACGCCTACGGCAAGTTGGTGGCCCAGTTGGATGTTCCACCCCGCGGGCTGTGGGACAAGATTCCTGGTGTCACGTCGTCGGATACGGCACGGTGGGAGCGGCTGGCCACGGAGAAGCGGGAGGAGGACTTGCAGATTGAGGCGGTCCTTGCCGACATTAAAGCGTCCGCAGATGGGGACAATGCACCCAACCAGGTAACGCCGCCACTATCGAACAACCAGGTCAAAACCACACTGCCCACCTACGAGAACATGGAGAAACCGTGGGCACGAGCAGCACGCGGAGGCAACCGCACCACCGAGGGCGTCAAGCGTAAGAAAATGACCCGGTACGGGCTGAAAGACGGCGACGGAGACGGGATCGTAGGAGAATAAACATGGCTCAAACACCAACCGGCAAGGCAATCACCGAACGCTACTATCGGCGTAATCGACGCCTCATGCTCAGCCTCGCCTACTTGATTAAGGCCATCTGGAAAGCCTTCGGCATCGACGGCGGGGGCGCTAAACCCGGCCTTGTTACCCGCATGATGGCAGAACTCTTCGAGCTAATAGAGCACTTCCGCCAACTCTCACTCGCACTCGCCCACGAGTACTTCGTCTCATACATGTCCATCGAGCACCCCACCTGGACACTGACCCCCGCCCGAGACAAGGACGGCAACCTGGTTCGTGCCGAATGGGCCACAATGGACGTCCACCTCTCCAAAGACCTCGACGACCTCACCGACACCATGCTGGGCACCCGCGTCGCAGAAATACCCGGCGCCACAGAAGCCATCGTTGATCAACGCACCTACGCCGACATTCACGACACAGACACCTTTCCGCGTATCGCAAAAGTCATGGGCGACGACTTTGCCGACAACCTCACCAGCCCCACCGACAAAGAACACACCACCGACAACACCACCGGCCACACCCCAGGCCACAACCAACCCCCCATAGCGCTTGCCCCAGACCCACACCCCCTCAACCAAAACAACGTCACCACACGCCTGACCATCAAAGGCCCCGACAACCTCACAAAACAAGCCAACAAAATACACACCCAAAACCTCGACGACCAGGAGAAAGCGCGCCGGGTGCAGGTGAAGTCTGATGCGTCGTGGGTGCGGATGGTCAATGCGGCGGGGTCGTTGGCTGATGGTGGGACGGGGTTGATTGAGCAGATGGCGGCGGATCAGAATATGGGGGTTGTTCGTGTGTTGGGGCCGAACCCGTGTGCGTTTTGTGTGGCGTTGGCGGCGTTGGGCACGGTGTATCCGAAGGGGGTGTGGGGTAAGTCGGATGCCCGGTTTGCCGGTGGTGGCCTGTCTGGTAATGCGAAGGTGCATGATGGGTGCCAGTGCAGGTTGGAGCCGGTGCCGTTTGGTACGCCGGATGATGCGTTGCCGCCGGGGGTGCAGCGTGCGCGTGAGTTGTGGGATCGTGCGGTGGCGATGATGCCGGAGGGTTATTCTTGGAAGGAGCAGTACAACAATTTTCGGCATCTGTTTAGGAATGGGGAGTTTGTGGAGCGGGATTGGGAGTTTGAGCGTCCGATGGCGATTAGTCGGCGTGAGGAGTTGCGGTTGCGCATTCCGTCACTGATGATGCGTATTGCGTGGAAGAAGTACTTGCTTGATGAGGGGATTGAGTGGAAGAAGTCGTATCCGCGGGCAAAGATTGAGGATGGGGTGAGGTTTGCGCAGCACCAGTTGGAGTATGCGTTGCAGCAGTGGGAGAAGTATGGGTTTGGTGAGACTGATTGGGTGCGTGAGTATGAGTGGTTTGTGGAGCGTTCGGCTTCGACGGTGCCGACCGAGGAGGAGCGTAAGCGGGAGGGGGTAAGTTTCCGCCGGGATATTCCAGGTCGTGACTGGTGGATATTGGAGAAGTCGAACTTGCAGCGGGATTGGTTGCTAGAGCAGTACCCGGATGCCCGCGAGCATAAAGATAAGTTCTGGCGGTCCGATAGTCCGGTGCCGGTGTCGATGCCAGAGTTCGACTAGGTGCAAGCCCCCGACGTGCGCGGGGGTTTTCTTGTGTGCAGTGTACCTAGTTGGGTACTTGTGTTGTATTCTGGGGATACGCATGTGGGGCTGCGGTTTTCACCCGACGGGGGTTCACGGAATTGACGTTAGGAGACTGTCATGGAGAAAGAGTCTAATACCCAACCGGAAGCAGAAAAGGGCGGCTTTGTGCCACCGGCCTCGCAGGAGGCGCTGGACAAGATTATTCAGGAGCGTGTTGCACGTGCGACTGAAAATACTGAGCAGCGTCTGAAAGAGGACTACGAGGGCTACCTTCCGCCAGCTGAGGCTGAGGCGTTGCGCGGTGAGGTCAAGAAGCGCGATGCGCAGATTGCTGACTTTGAGCGCGAGTCGATTGCTGTTGATGCTGGCCTGCCGAAGGGGTTTGGCGTGCGGTTGCGCGGCGAGTCCGCGGAGGAGTGGTCGGCCGATGCGCAGACGTTGGCTGGCGCTCTGACGCAGGCCGCTGGCGGTTCGGCTGAGGTAAAGCCGGAGGTTGAGCAGCAGCCGAAGCCCAAGCGTGGCACCGGCGGCGGTGCGCCGGATGTGTTGGCTGGGCTTACCGGGAAGTCTCCAAGCGAGCTGGTAAAGAACATTCCACGAATTTAAGGAGTAAATTATGGCTGGTGAGCAGCATAATTTGATTAAGGCGGAAGCCTTTGCGAAGGTCGCAATTGGCCTGTTGGAGCGCGAGCTTGTGGTGGCGAACCTTCTGTGGCGTTGGTCGCAGGACGAGTTCACCGGCGCACTGGACGACACGGTGAACGTGCGTGTGCCTGGCCGTTTTGTTGCGAAGGATCGTGACATGCGTGCGACGGGTGAGGATCGCCGCATTAAGCTGGATCACCTTTCTGAGAACAAGATTGGTGTGAAGCTGACGAAGTTCCCGTACCATGCCACGTCGGTGACTGACGAGCAGCTGACCCTGGACGTGCAGGACTTTGCGACCCAGATTCTTGCGCCTCAGGTGCGAGCGTTGCAGGTCTACCTTGAGGACATGGCGGTGTCCACGCTGACTGGTGCGACGTACGCCGACGGCAAGCTTGATGATGCTGGCAAGCTTGTTGGTGCCGACAAGATCAAGGGCACGTTGAAGATGGAGGACTTCTACGGTCCTGGCAAGATGGGCGCGCACGCGCTGTTTAACCGTCTGCATACCCTGTTTACGTTGCGTAACATTCCGGCTGATGGCCGTGTTGTTGTCGCTGGTGCGGAGATTGCGGAGGAGATTCGTAACGCCCCGAACCTGGTAAAGGTCAACGAGGCTGGTGATTCGAACGCGCTGCGCGATGCGACGATTGGTAAGCTGTCCGGCTTTACCATCGTGGAGTCGAACTCGGTGCCGCCGAACGAGCTGGACGCCTTCCACAAGTCGGCGTTTATCTTGGCGACGGCCGCGCCTGTAGTGCCCCAGGGCGCTGTGTACGGTGCGTCTCATTCGACGCCGCAGACCGCGTTGCGTTGGCTGCGCGACTACGACGCCAACTACGCCGAGGATCGTTCCATCGTTGACTGTTTCGCTGGTACTGGCACGGTGACTGACTTTGACGAAAAGGGCAAGCCACACTTCTTGCGCGGTATCAAGGTCACGGCTGATCTGGACAAGGTTGCTGATGCGAAGGCAAAGGCAGCTACCGCCACGGCACCGGCGGCTGGCTAGTAGGAAGGCGTAAGGCGGCGTGAGCGAAGGTAAGGACTCCCCGATGGGTGTTGAGGCGTTAGCTACGGTTGAGGCGTTGGAAGTGCGTCTTGGCCGGTCGTTTCAAGACCATGAGAAACCGCGCGCTGAGGCGATCTTGCATGACGTTTCGGCGTTGGCATTGGGGCAGACGAAGGCGAAGTGGAATGTGGCGACGGTGCCGCCGGATGTTGCGGCGGTGGTGTTGTCGGCGGCGTTGCGTACGTTCAAGAACCCGGACCGCTATATCCAGCAGCAGGTGGGTTCGTGGTCGGCGCGTCTTGACCGCGATGAGGTGCGCAATGGTGTGTTCACGAAGCCGGAGCTAGACGTTCTTACCCGTAATTCGCAGGACGCGGGCCTTGGCCTCTACGGGTTTGCCACTGTTTCGCGTACTCGTGATGAGGGCGGCAGTGGTGGTTCTGGTGACGTGGAGTATTGGGAGACGAACCAGCCTGGTTCCCCGATTCCGTATTCGGAGAAGCGGTGGTGGTGAGATGCTGATCGGCAACATGAATGTTGAAGTATGGCGCTCGCAGGGCCGTAACCGTGATGGGGACCAGGAGTTTGTGTTCCATCACCGGATTGAAAACTGTATCTTCCAGGAGCGTGATTTGTCTGGCTGGCTTGGCTCTGACAAGTCGGACCGTGGGCAGACGCGCTACGCGGTGGATGCTGACGCTGAGCTGTACGTTAATCCTGGTGAGGATATTCAGGAGGGTGACCACGTGAAGTATCAGGGGCAGACGTGGCAGGTTGATTCGCACCTGGTTACGGGCACGTATCCGTCGGGGTGGCAACCCGGCGCGAAGGTGTTTTTGTCGCTGGTGAGGGGGTGGTGAGTTGTGGCGAGGTTTGAGCCGAACTTTTCTGAGTTCCACGAGATTCTTAACGGGCCGAAAATGGAAGCGTGGATCAAGCGGATTGGTGCGGAGGTGAAGGCGGCGGCGGTTGCTGGTACTCGCCGGAGGACAGGCACGAACGCTGGAAGCATCGAACTGGATGTAGACACGTATTCGGGACCGTGGGGAGATCGTGCTGTCGCAGAGATCCACAACTACAACAAGAAGTACGGTTTGGAGCGTGAACTGGGTGGGCGTGTCAACCCCCGCCCGGAGCGTTCGCTGTACTACGCGATGGTTGCTGTGGCTGGTGGTCACGCTGTGGCGAAGCCTGGGATTGTGTACGGCAAACCGGCGCGTCGCACGAAGCCGAAGCCGTTTCTCACGCGCAATAAGTACGGGAGGCTCTAGTGGATAACTGGCAGTTCCCGCAGCAGGACGAAGTGGTCATGGACCTTCTTGAGGACATGACGGACCCGGAAGAGGTGTGGGTGGGGTCGTGGTACCCCGAGGCGGACTTTGACGGGGCGAAGGTAATTGTGGTTCGGTTGCCGTCGAACACGGTGGGGGTGACGCGCTACGGCCAGGTGGAGATTCTGGTTGATAGCCCGCAGCGTGGCCGGGCGAGGCAATTGGCCACTGAGATTTCGGATGTACTCAATGATTTGCCGGGTAAAACTGTTCGTGGCGTGCTGATTGACGACGTTATTGAGCACGCTGGCCCGCAGGTTGCTGAGAATGTAGATAAGACACTCAGGACGTACACGATGGTGTACTCGCTGGGTTTTCGGAAACAACGTCTCTAGGAGGAGATTTTTATGGCTGACCAGAACACCGCAGTACAGGGTGCTGAGTTTGATTTTGATAAGTTCCGTGGCGTCGAGGATGGCCTTGTGCGCAAGATGGTGTCGGGTGGTGCGATTCTGATCGCGCCGATCAGTGCGTCGCCGATCACGAAGTTCACGGACGACAAGGGCCTCCTTGTGGAGCAGACTGGCTTTATCGGCCTGGGCCGTATCGCCAAGGATGGTGCCCCGACGTTCAACTCCGACGTGCAGGAGGACACGGTGGAGACGTGGGGTGAGATGGAGCCGTCGCGTCGTGACATTACGACCTCGACGCTAACGGTTGAGGCGACGTTGCAGGACACCCGCAAGGAAACGCTGATGCTGGCGGCTCGCCGCGACATGGAGTACATGAAGAAGATCAAGGCGGGCGCCAACGGCGAGTTCGAGATTGTGGATAACCCACAGCCGGGCACGCAGTTCTTCCAGATGCTGATGATTGGTGCGGATGGTACTGGTGAGGATGCGTTCTACTTTGGTCGTTACCTTCCGCGTGTGTCGATCAAGATTGGCACGGAGAGCTGGAACCCTCAGTCTGAGGTGACCTACCCGTTGACGGCGACGGCGACGAAGCACACGAAGCTGGGCTTTTCGTCGAAGCGTTTTTACGGCGGTCCGGGCGCGAAGGCGCGTTTGAAGGCGATGGGTTTTAGCGGCTAACCGCACCTCCGTTCCTAGATAGGGGCAGGGTACCGAATAGGGTATTCTGTCCCTATTGGCATGTTTGGACTGAAAGGATTGTTGACATGGCGAAACTCGACCTTGCGAAACTGGTGAAGGAAGCCAAGGGGCGCGAGCAAGACCCGCTCAAGATTGACCTTGGCGATGGCGGCAAGCCGGTGGTACTGGACCATGTGCCACTGCAACTGTTTATGGGCCTTGAGCGTAAGGCTGACTACTCGATGGTGGAGTGGGTGCTGGCCGTGCTGGAGGACTTCTTCTCTGCGGAGGATTGGCAGCGCGTTAAGCCGATCCTTTTGACCGCGCCGCTTGAGGTGACCAGTGAGCTGTATGACCGTATCTTTGACCATTTCAATTTGCGTTTGGAGACGGCTGATGCGGGAAAAGGCGACGAGGACTCTACCGAGTAGCAGCGTTGCTTGACTATGCGGGGGCCGAGCTTGAGGTGGACTTCCAGCGTCATTACGGGCTGGATATTCACGAGTTCGCGTTGGGGGGACGGCCGTGGGGCCAGTTGGGCAGGTTGGCGTCGGCACTGCCTACGGCAAGTTTGTATAAGAACAAGTTGCTAATGGACCCGCAGTTGGCGGCGGAGCTTGACCTTGCAGGCCAGGGCGATGATGGGGTCGTGTTGGACTTTGTGGACGAGACGCCGGTGGTTGCGGCGTTGCGGGATATTCATGACTGTTTGCGGGACCTTGTGTGGGTGACGGTGGGTAATCCGAAGGCGCGTCCTCCATCGCCGTTGCCGAGGCCGGTGTCGGCGGTGACGCTGTTGCAGCAGAAGCAGGCTGAGCAGCAGATAGATCAGATGGTGCTTGCCATTACTGGGCAGGCGTTGTAGTTGGTCGGACCGTTGCGCCCGGCCGGGAAGGTTGCGTTGTCGTGACGAATGTTGGCGAGGCGTGGGTCAAGGTCCACCCGAACACAGACGACTTTTTCAACAAGCTCACAAAGGACGTCGCTAAGTGGGGCGACGAGGAGGAGAACCAGCCCGACGTCAAACTCAAACCAAAGATTGACGACGAGGCGTGGGAGAAGGAACGCGAACGGTTCCAGAAGAAGAACGACAAGGACACCGAGAACGCGCCCACCCAGAAGGTTCGGCTGAAAATTGCTGACGATGATGAGTCGAAGAAGCAGTTTGGTAAGGAGCTGGACCAGTTTGCCCGCAAGCTGAACAAGCGCGAGTCGGTCAAGGTCAAGCTCACGGTAGACGCGGATACCGCACTGGCTGAGGCGAAGATTGCTCGCCTTGACGGCAAGCATGTGCGTGTGCAGGTCGAGGCGGTCACTGGCGAGATTGACCAAGCGAAGGTGCACCGCCAGTACGCCAAGATGAAGGAGGCGTTTGATAAGCAGCAGCGCACCGTCGATGATGCTGTCGGCAAGCCGGTGCCGGTCAAGGTGGGGTTGGACCCGCGTTCGGCGGCAGTCACGCTGGCGACGGCACACGAGTTCCGTGAGCGTCTTGAGCAGGAGGTTGGCCAGGACCTTGAGATACCAGTCACCCTAGGGCGTAAGGGGCGTGACCGGCTTGACGGTGAGATTGGTGACCTTAAGGGCAAGCTGTCCGAGCTGCGCGAGGTTGGCGACGTCAAGATCAAACTGTCCGTCGATGAGGAGTCCAACCCACTACGCGACCTCATGGATGGGTTCGACCGTGACGGGGACGATTTCTACAAGACGGTCCACATCTACCCCGAGCTAACGTTCGAGGCGGACGACGACGGCAACGCCTTGTGGGACACCCACGTGGAGGACCTTGTTGCGGACCGTGACATGCGGGTGTTTATTGACCCGCAGTTTAAGGACCGCGAAGGCAACGACACGAGTGAAGTGTTCAAGGCGTTGGCGGCATTACCGGAGCGTAAGAAGATCACCCTTGAGATTGATGTTGACGGCACCGGCCAGGCCGAGTCGGTCTTGCAGTCACTTTCCCGCGACCGGGTAGCACTGATTCGTACTGAGTTCGTTGGTGATGGCTACGATTCTGACCTTGCGAAACTGACCACGGGCAAAGAGCTAAGCGTCAAGGTAAGCCGTGACTCTATCGACGACCTGGACTCGCTTAACGACGAGCTGGACCAGGCGGTCGATAAGGTCAACGCCCTGGGTAGCGCGTGGATTGACAACCCGCACAACCGGATTGAGATTTTCACCGACGTCCACACCGAAGCCGCCGAAGTCGCCTTGGCGAAACTTACCCGCGACCGCACGGTGGACATTCATGCCAACGTGACCGGGGCGGGTGGGGCGCGGCGCCACGATGCGGATGTGGTGCGCCGTGATGTTGAGTCTGCCGCCGAGATGATTGTTGAGACCATCAACGCTGGTACGAAGAAGGCTAACGCGGAAAGCCAACGTGGCGTCGAGGAGACCGCGAAGCATATTGACGGGGTGGCCACCCGTGTCGAACGCGCCGTCGGGGCACCGACCGGCCGACGTGGCGGCACTATCCGTTCGATGGGTGATGTTGAAGCATCCCGTATCTTGGGCCGTCTTGGGCTGAAAGACTCCACTATCAAGCGCTACACCAACACCGCGCAGGATGTGATGGAGCTGCAAAAGGCCATCCTTGAAGCACAGGCTCATGTCCCACAGCCTGACGCGCGTGAGGATGCGCTGAAGGCGATGTACCGAAACGATGGGACTATCGGTTCGGCGGGCTGGATACGTGACCGGCTGGTACCGGGCTGGATGGATGCGCTCAACGCGACGCGACGCACACCAGCCTCACAGGCTGAGGTTGTTGAGGAGGTCAAGAAGCTACGCGAACAGGTAGAGCGCACTGTTACGCGCCCGGCGGCTCGCCGGAGTGTTGTGGACTACGACGCCTTGGGGGCGGCGATTGACCGTGGCCGATACTACGCGGGCAAGCAGTGGGAACGTGAGCTGTATGAGCGTCGGGTGAAGTCGATTGACGCGTCGGTGGAGAAGATTCACGACACGCTTGCGACGCTGTACAACCGGCTCGCTACATCGGGTAAGTCCACTCGTATTTCGCAGCTTGAAGGCCAGATGGCGGCAGCGGCAAGGGCGGCTAGGGGTGATGCACAGCTGGGCGACCTTAAGCGGGGCATGTCCAACCTCAGTGACGTACTTGTAGACCCGGCGCGCCTGGACCGTATTGATGCGCGCACGGTGCGTGAGACGCGCAGGCACCCGCGGTTTGAGGCCAGCCACCAGGCGGATGCGATGTTCGCGAAGCTCGACTTGTTGGGGCGTGAGCGTGAGCGTCTGGCGGCAAGCATTCAAGAGTTGGGCCAGTCGCGCCCACTTAAGGTCGCACAGGTGCAGGCCCCTGGGGCTGTTGAGGAGCTGCAACGCTACCTGCGTCGTAACTCGGACTTGTTTGACAACGGGTTTACCGGCGCGTCGTCGAAGCGGTCTAAGAGTGTGTCGCGGGATCAGATTCGTCACGGTGCTGATACGTGGATTAAGTCGGCGAAGGCGACGGGTGTGCCGCGCACCTATGACTCGATGATGTCTGCCATGATGCGCAAGACGTTTGCTGAGGTGTTTGCCGCACCTGGCTATGTGGCGAAGTTGTTTGCGGGTATGCCGAAGAAGTTGCCGGGGGTCAAGGGTGGTGGCTTAGGGTTCAAGGACGCGACTGGGGTTGTGGACTTTGGCAAGGGGTTGTCGAAGGGGCCGTCGAGCAAGTGGTCGCCGTCGGCTACTGGTGGCGGTAAGGCCGGTGCCCTCAAGGGGGTCGGGAAGGCTGGTGGGCCGCTGGGGATGGTCTTGCAGGCTGTGGCCGGAGCGGGCGCCCAGGGGTTCCGTCTTTCCACGATGGGTGGCGGTATTGCGGTGCTCATTGGTGCTGTCACTGATGCGCTGGCGGGGTTGTCGGCGATGGCTGTGTCGATTTTGAAACCCGTGGGCCAACTGATGCAGGGCGTTGTGGTGGCCCCGGCGGCGTTGGCACAGTTGGCGACGGGTATTGGTGCGGTAGCACTGTCGTTTAAGGGCGTCGGTGAAGCGTTGGGGTCGATTGGCGACCCGGAGAAGTTTGCCGAAGCGTTGGAGGAACTGACCCCGGCAGCACGTGATTTCGTCAAGGCTGTTGCGGATGTTTCCAAACCGTTTTCCGAGATGCGGGAGACGATGCAGGAGCAGTTCTTTGACGGGATGGCGGACTCGTTTATCCGCATGTCTGATGCGATGATGCCGGTGCTGTCGGATGAGTGGCCGAAGATGGCTGGGGCGATTGGGGACATGGCTGACTCTGTGTTCGGTGCGTTGTCTACCCCGAAGGCGACGGAGCAGATGCGCAGCATGTTCGAGGGGATCACCGAGTCTTTCCGGGAGATGGGGCCGGGGATGCAGGCGTTTACCGAGTCGTTCATGACGATGGCTGAGGTGGGCGCGCGTGAGGCGCTACCGGCGTTGGGGCGTGCGTTTACTGACCTGGGCCAGTGGACGAAGGACTACTTTAACGAGCAGCGTGTGTCGTCGTGGATTGATGCGGCGAAGAATGGTGCCCGTGAGCTGGGTGGTCTGACGAAGGACTTGTGGGCTGGCAGTGCCGATTTCTTGAAGGCGATGGCTGATGGTGCCGATGCGTCGTTTGGTGAGGGCGGCGTGTGGGGCGCGATGCGTGGGGCGATTGCCGACTTCCGGGAGTTTGCCGCCTCGGATATTGGGCAGGCGAAGATCGCGAACTTTTTTGAGGGGGCGACGGATAGTGCCAGGACGTTGATGGACATTGCTGGCAAGTGGAGTGAAACGATTGTCACCGACATGATCCCGGCTACCAGGGACTTCCTGGACAAGCATGGTGAGTCGATTGGCAATTTCGGCCAGGATGTTTTGAGCATCATGACGAAGATGATTGGCTCGCTCGACGCTATTGTTCCGGCGATGGAGAAGTCGGCGCACGCGATCAATGAGATGCTTGGCGGTCCGGGGTCGAAGAAGGAGCGGGAGAAGCTAGGTAAGTACGCCGACAAGCAGACGGAGAACCTGGACCAGAAGTACAAGCACCAGTACACCGACAATGCGCGTGGCGAGCGGTTTAAGCAGAAGGATCGTGAAGCCCTCACTAGCCATATTGGGCAGGCGCGTGAGCGACTGAGTGAGGATATTGGCAGCGTTGATACTGCGGAGTGGCAGAAGCTCGCCGCGGTTATGGAGCGCGCACAGGTGCGCTTGCAGCAGCTTGAGGGTGGTTTTGATGGGGCGCGCCAGTCTGCGGATGCTACCGCGTCGGTGGCGACGATGCTGGGGCAGAAGATCGTTGACATTCCCGACAAGAAGACGATGGTTATTGAGGCCGATCCGGGTGATCGTGCTGTTAATGCGTTGCGTCATTTGGGTGCGCAGGTTGACGAGATTGAGGGCCAGCCTGGCAAGTTGCGTGTTGAGTTCCAGAATGAGATGGAGATCAACGGTGCGCTTGAGAAGATTACCGCTGAGATTCAGGACCTCCCCGACGCCGAGATTCAAGCCCGTGGTCTTGACGTAGCGGTGGACCAGTTGGCCGAGTTGAAGGCACACCTTGACGGCATGACCAGCGCGAACATCGCGATCAACGTGGAGGCCGGCCAGGTTGACGGGGTGATGGAGAAGCTGGCGCAGGTCGGTATAGCGGCGCAAGAGGTCAACGGGTCGATTTACATTGACACCAACGCCCCGGACGTGATGGCGAAGCTGGAAGAGTTGAAGCTGGCGGTGCCGGACGCTGAGGGCAAGTTGACGTTGGTGAGCAACATTGACGAGGTGCTTGGCGAGCTGTTGGGTATTCAGGGGCAGACGATCACCTCGACGATTAATGTGACGCAGACGGGTGATGTGGAGCCGCCGAAGGACTCTAAGTCTGAGCATGAGCGTCATGTGACGAATACGGGTGAGGTGGCCCCGCCGCCGTCGTCGGACTCGACGCATAGCCGTAACGTGGTCAACACGGGGCAGGTTACCCCGCCGGGTGATTCTCAATCCACGCATATCCGTATCGTCAAGACGGTTATGCAGAACGTGGGCGCGCAGATCGGAGGTGTGGCCGGTGCTGCAATTTCCGCTGGTATGCAGGCGAATGGTTCCATTGTTCCAGCGGCGGATGGGTTCGCCTCGCGCAGTGCGATGATTGCCCGTAAGGGGTCGTACATTCTGTGGGCGGAGAATGAGACTGAGGACGAGTCGTACATCCCTCACGCATTGTCGAAGCGGAAGCGTTCGACACAGATTTTGGTGGAGACCGCCAACCGTTTCGGCCTGGATGTAGTGGACCGTAACGGGGAACACGTTGCGCGAGACGGCAGCAGTATCACCCCAATGGCCGATGGTGGGGTGAAGTCGCAGCGTTCCCGTGAACTGTCGGAGCTAAACAAAAAACGCGCACGGGCGGAGGCGCTGGCGAAGAAGCGGAGGCAGAAGCCGCTTACCCGTGAGGAGCTTGCTGAGGCGGCGCGTCTTGAGGCGGAGCTGGCGGCGATCAAGGAGCGGTCGAAGGATGGCAAGCATGAGGATGTTGCCCGGAAGATGACCGGGTACCGGGATGGCAAGTTCATCTACACGGATGTTGCCCCGGATGCTGAGGGCGCGGTACGTGCCGTGGACCATGCGGGGTTGGTGCCTGGGCAGGTTCGTGTGGCCTCCACGGTCAAGGACTGGGACGGTTTGGATGCCCGCTCGGTCGGCATCATTAACGCGATGGGTAATACCAGGTTCCGCGACGAGTACAAGTCGAAGGCGGACGGCCTACAGTCAAAGGCGTTGGCACAGGGGATGGACCCGGCGCAGGTGGCGCAGGCTCGGCGTGCGGTGGATGCGGCGATGCCGTTGACTGACCTTCCGGCCGACGTCAAGCACGCACTGTTGACTGGTGAGGATGTTGTACGCGATGAGGGGTGGCATCGTCAGATTGATACGGAGCGACTGTTTAAGCCGAAGCGCCGGTTTGAGGACTTTGACCTTAAGACGTTCGGCCGGTACATGCAGGGCTGGTATGGGGACGATCTGGCGGACCTGGTGGAACTTGACGCTCGCCATTTGCGGGATGTGCCGTTGTACAACATGGTCAACCCGGACGCGGATGCGTGGAACGCGGTGCTGGCGGATATGCGTGGTGGCCAGCAGGACCTTGAGCGTAAGTACACGGATCGTTACCAGCGTGAGACGAAGATTCGTCGTGATGCGGAGAAGGCGCAGAAGGAGCAGTTGAAGGGGGCGGACAAGAAGCAGAAGACGCCGAAGCAGTTGCAGAAGGATGTTGAGCGCGAGTTGAAGCGCGAGCGTGAGCAGCAGCAGGTTCGTGCGGCTGGTATGGAGGCGGTGCAGCGTGCTCGTTCTGGTGCTGCGACTCGTTCTGATTCGGGTGGGGGTGTGGTGGTCAATCAGACGATTGGCAACATTACGGCGGCGGATGCTGGGGATGCGGCGTCGAAGTTTAGGCGTAAGACGATGGTTGGTTTCGAGAGTTTGACAGGAGTGGTTTAAGTTGGCGAGCGGGTTTGAAGCGACGACGATTACCTATATCCCGCCGATGGCGGGTACGGACATGCCGCAGTGGCAGTTGGCTGGGCCGGACCAGAATGCACACCCGGTGACGCTACGCCGGGGCGTGCGTGGGCTGTGGGGGCCGCCGGTGGATGTGGAGACGCGCAGGGTGTTGCAGTCGCGGCATACGTACCGGGTGGGGACGAAGCCGAAGCAGTTGACGCTTGAGTTGCCGGTGCATATTACGATGCCGGATTACGGTGAGTTTGCGGGCGTTCCGGTTGGTTTTCTTGCTGAGCAGTGGATGAGGTCGTGGCCGTCGGATATGGGGACGTCGGCAGCGCCGCTGGCGGGAACGTTAAAGGTGGACCACCCGCAGTATGGTTCACGGTATTTGGACGTGTATCGGACTGAGGAGTTTGAGGTGCTGACCAACATGGACCCGCGGGTTGCGGGGTCGATGAAGATGTTGGTGGTGTGCGCCTCGAACGATCCATACCCGCGCAGCGATGTGTTGGTGGAGCAGTTGCGGGACGTGAGCGAAGACACGAGGAAGTCGAGGTGGTCGCCTGAAAATGGTGGCGACGTCGCTATCTCGCCGAAGGTGTATGTAGAGGCGGCGACTGGTGGTGAGGTGGCCGTTTCGGTCATCGTAAAGCCGAGCGATATCTTAAAACCGGGCTATGGGGAGTACGCGTTTTATATGGAGTCGCAGAAGAATGAAGCGCAGTCGGCAACGTTTAAGTTCAACGTGCCCGGTAGTGGATGCTTTGATCTGGACCCGGCACAGTTGACGTTCACGCCCGGCAAGTTCAATGCGAAGGCAAAACGATTCCAACCGTCCGGTAATGCTCGCGGCCTGCATTGGTCGGGGGCGGCGTCGGAGGCGCGCCCGATTGGGTTGCCGTGGGGCCAGTCGGCGGCGGTGGTGGTGCCGCCGCGGTGGGAAATGGATGTTGAGGTGAAGAAGGCTACAGGGTTGGGCAACGTCTACGTTGACCACACCTACCGATACGAAAGGTTGTGGGGCTAGTGTCTGAGCACGCGTTACGGTCCGCGTCGGCACCCGAGGCGAAAGTGTTCGTGTTAAGCCCTGACGGGTCGAGGCACACGCAGCTGACAAGGACGTTGAGTATCGAGTATGAGGTGTTGATGAATGATGTTGGCCAGCTACGCCTTGAGGTGGAGCTATCCCCAACCACGGAGGCAGTGTTTCTACAGTCCCACCCGGACGAGGCGATCCCGATCATTGTGCAGGCGGGCGCGATGGAAACGTTGTGGCTGACCACGAACGTTGTGGAATGGTACGAGGGGGCCACGCCGACGATACAGGTGGTGGCGGTATCCCCGGAAAAGTACCTGGAAACACTGTATGCGTGGCCGTTGCCGGAGGCACCGGCTGAGGCGCAGGTCAACAAGGAGGGCACCTATGTTGGGCCGGTAGTCACAGTGGTCAAGCAGCTATTGAACCGGAACTTTCGGCGCATGACGTGGCGCAAGGACCGACTGCACTACGTGGCCCCGGAGGCACCGGCTGACCAGTACTCCCGCATGGTGATTATCCAAGTAAAGATGAACCCGATGCTTGACCTGATAAAGGACCTGATTGACACCGAAGCCCTGACCATTGCGGCCAGCGTGTACCTGCCGGGGCGCGGGCAAACCCCGCCGAGTGGGCATGACCCGAAACGCCCGGCGATCATGTGGAACGTGGAGCAGCGGGCAAAACTACCGGCTGGCGGGGTGATGCTACGCGGGTTTGTGCGCACCTTGCAGGACTTTTGGTCTGATATTTGGTCGTCGTTGACGTTGCAGGACCAGTCGGTTGACGCGGTGAAGTACTGGGGTGAGCCGCAGTTGATGATCCGCAAGCACCAGTACGCGTCGCTACGCATTGAGACGGCGAAGCCGACGGCGTGGCGCTACACCGTCGGTGGGCAGTCGCCGCAGTGGATTAACATTTTGTCGCAGATGGCGATTGGTACCGCGATCAACGTGGCTAGTGGCGGGCTGGGCGTGATGCTGAACTCGTCCGCGGTGGCGCAGATCGGCAACAACCGGATCATGTCGTACCACTCGTGGCCCGATGGTGCGCGCATGAGGAGGATGGGGCCGTTTGGGATGATGGAGGCGTTCGCGCCGACGGTGGGTTTGACGGTTGATGCGTTGACGACGATTAAGCGGTTGCAGCTTAAGTCGCGTTCGACGAAGGCGCACGAGTTCCAACTGTTGCCGACGGTGGGGTTGCAGCCTGGGGTGGATTACCGGGTGGGGTCTATGTTGTCGCTTGAGCTGCCTGGGGATAGGTATGTGGTGGCGTTTGTGACGTCGATCCGTTACACGTGGACGGATGAGGGTGCCCCGCAGGTTGAGGTGCAGGTGGCTGACCGGCCGGTGCGTGATCCGTTGGATGCGTCGTTGCGGCAGATTAAGGGTGTGACCTCGATGATTAACAAGGTGGCGCTGTTGACGCAGTAGGGAAGAAATGGGTGAGGCCCCGGCGTGTATGGGGGTTACCGGGGCCTCGTGTTGTGTGAGGACAGTGTGGAAAACGGGTGGACTGTCCCCAAGTAGGTATTAAAGCCCGCTAGTGCGGTAAAGTCAACTCATGTGGGGACACGTGCGTAGGAAGGTTTTGTGCATGGACGTATCCGTTTTTGAGGCTGTGATGGGGGCGACGGCCGGGAGGGACCAGTACCAGAAGTATCTGGGCGCCTATGTGAAGGCGATGAAGGCGGCGGACATTACGACGGTGAAACGGGCGGCGATGTTCGCAGCGCAGATCGGCCATGAGTCGTACGGGTTGCGCTACATGGAGGAGCTTGCAGATGGTTCCGCCTATGAGGGGCGTCGCGATTTGGGCAATACCGTGCCGGGTGACGGGCGCAGGTTTAAGGGGCGTGGCCCGATTCAGTTGACGGGGCGTGCGAACTATCGGCGGTTTACCGAGTGGGCGAATAGCCGGGGTTTTACCACTATCAATTTTGTGGCGAACCCGGAAAAGGTAAGTGAACCGGAGTGGGGGTTCTTGGCGGCGGCGTGGTACTGGACTGTGGCGCGCCCGAGCCTGAACGGGTGGGCGGATGCTGGGGATGTGTTGAGGGCGTCGCGGGATATTAACGGGTGGGTGCCAGTGCCGAACGGGCTGCAAGACCGGACCTTCCGCTACGAGCGTGCTTTGAAGTTTGGGGAGCGACTACTACCGAAAGAGGAGGCGAAGGTGGAGAAGATTATCCACTATTCCCGCGACCAGGTGACACAGGACACGGGCTACTATTGCGGACCGGCGAGTACGCAAACAATCATCAAGGCTGTCACGGGGGTGACGGTAAGCGAGAACACGCTGGCGAAGAAGCTAGGCACCCACACTGGGGGCACTGACTGGGTGGGTGTGTTCCCGAAGGTGCTCAATGAGTACCTCACTAAGGCCAACTATGTGTCGGTGAGTATGCCGAAGGACCCCCCGACGCAGGAGCAGAAGGATGCACTGTGGAAGAACATTGTGGCCTCGATTGATGCGGACTACGGGGTTGTGGCGAACATTGTTGCCCCGCCGAACAACTACCCGGTGGCGGTATGGCCGTCGAAGATTAACCCACAGTACGGGGGCGGCACCGTCTATCACTACATCGCTGTGATGGGCTACTCGAACCACGGCCAGCACAAGGTGTGGGTTGCCGATAGTGGTTTCTACCCCTACGGCTACTGGCTCAGTTTTGACCAACTGTGCTCATTGATCCCGCCGAAGGGCTACGCATACGCGCAACCGAAGACTACAGCAAAGAAGGAGAGTAACGGGATGTTTGGACCCGACCAGGTTGGGGCGTTGCATGAGGCGAAAGTCCATGCGCGCTCCGCGGATGAAAAGGCAGGCAAGACTATCGACGTGCTGACGGCGAAGCAGCCGTCGTTGGTCAATAACTCGAAGGCGTTTGACCTGGTGACCTACGTGCGTTTGGTGGACGCCGCGGTGTGGGAGTCAAGGCAGCTCATGGATGCGGTGGCCCGCAAGGTCGGCCTCGACCCGGATGAGGTCGTGGCAGAAGCTCGTGCTCGTGACAACCAGAAAGAGGGAAAGTAACAATGGCAGTTCCAACGGATATTACGGTCGCGGTTTCTAACGCGCTGGCGCACCAGTCGTGGTTCATGCGTCGCAAAGACACGCTGGTGGCCGTGGCCGGTACGGTGCTACAGCTCGGCAACCTGGCGGTTGTGTTTACGCAGGGGTTCCCTGAGTGGGTTGGTTTGCTGGTTGCCGTCGTTGTTGGTGTGGCGCAGGTTGTGGTCCATGCTGGAACGAAGGGGGCGATCACCCCGTCGATGGCGGCGCGTCTTGAGGAGGCAGCACCCACGCCGGGTAGGCACCGTGCAGAAACCTACTTGCAGGCGCGTGACCGTTTGGCTGAGGTGGGCGAGTCGGCATGATTCGCGACGTTGCGCAGAAGGTGGAGAGCAGGTTTAAGACGATTGAGGGGGCCGCGTGGATACTGTGGTTCCTCGCAGCGTCGCGTGCACTGTCGTACTTTTCTGAGCGAGATACGATTCTTTCCCACTTGATTGAGAACCTGGTGACGGACTGGCTGTCGCCCCTGGTGTGGGGTACGGCGTGCCTGTTTCTGACGGTGGGGGTGTTGTCGAAGTCGCGCCGGATACTGTCGGGGTCGATTGGGTTTACCGCGGCGGTGGTATTTCTGTGGGGCGCGTTGTTCCTGTGGTCTCACCCGGACGCGTTTCTTTCGCGGGGGTCGTTGTACATTGCGTTGTGCGCGATGCTGACGTGGGGGATTGGGCGCACGACGAGGTTTGAGCTGTCCGAAGGGGGTAGCGATGCAGTTGACGCCGCCGGAGGTCGTCGATAACTTTTGGGCCTTTCTCGGGTCGGTTATCACCGTGGTTGGAACGCTGGCGTGGGGTATTTGGAACTCGAAGCTTGCCCGCCGGAAGGATAAGGAGGAGCACGGGTCTGGTGATTCACGTGCGACGATTGCGTACCTGTTGGCGGAGAACGCGGATAAGACACGTCGTTTGGATGAGCTTGAGCATGTCACGGTGACGAAGTACCCGTTGGCGTTGGACCATATTTCGGTGGTGCACCGGAGGTTCCCGAACGTTCGGGAGCAGGTGCCGATCCCGCGAATGTTGCAGGCCGATATTGAAAGGAGGGAGCAGGGTGACTAGGGGGCAGCAGATTTTTAAGCTGACGAAGATTTTGCAGCACATCAAGATTCCGGCCGACCCGCCGTGGCCCGAGGTGGACCTGCGGTTTGAGGGGCCGGTAGACCGTATAGCCACACACCTGTACGACGCGTGTGGCGTGCGGGTGGAAGAGGAGGGGGTGACGGTCGATGAGTGAGTACCAGATTGTTCCTCGTGATGAGGATAACCCGGTGTTGCCTGACCCGCCGGAGAAGCCGGACGGGTTCAACCTTGTGGGCGGGTTGTTAATGAACCTGGTCACGGGGTTCTTTTCCACCCTCGGCCAGCTTATCGGCGGCACGATTAAGGGCGTCGGCAAACTTGCCGCGGATGTGATTGAGGCCGCGAAGGAAGTAGCCGGGGGTATCGCGCGCGCGATCTTGGGTGAAGGCGCGTCGATGAAGGAGATTGGGGGTGCGGTCGATGAGAAGCTGGGGCCGATTGATACGGCGGTCAGTGAGTCGGGCAAGAAGATGCTTGAGCTTGGCGAGAAGATGGACAATTCTATTCGCGAGCAGGATCGTATTCATGAGCAGATGGTCGAGAATGGGAAACGCATCGAGGAGGCCGCTGAGGCGTCAAAGACTGCGCAGGCGGAGCGTATTGCGGCCGAGAAAGCGATCCGCGCTGAGGTGCGGGAGACGTTGCGAAAGGCTGAGTCGGCACAGGAGTCGGCGGATGGCAAGTCCACGATTTACTACGGGTCGAACACTCCAAAGTCTCCGAAGGATGGGGACACTTGGTTCAAGTCGGTCAATGGTGGCACCCAGATTCAAGTGCTTGAAGGCGGGAAGTGGAGGGTCAAGTCCGATACGGCCGCTTACGAAAAGAAACTCAAGGACAACGCGGCTGCAATCAAGAACCTTACTGAGGTTGAGCTGCCGAAGATTAGCGCGGGGACCGTCGAGTTCAACAAGACGCTCAAGAAGGAGAAAGAAGCGCGCGAACGCGAGTTGGGGCTTTTAGATGTTGCGCTGGAAGACGCGAAGAAGGACCTGGACCACTTAGGGACGGCACGCCCCGGTAATATCTGGCCGGACCCGCACTTCCAAGCCCCGTGCTGGAAGCACACAAGCGCCCTAGGGTACAACTCGAACAATGGTGGTGAGCTGCGGATTACAGCCAACGGAACTCAAACCGGCCGGTATTACCAGGTGGACGGGTTGATTGACCGGGCGCTTATGCTTGAGCGTGGGGGTAAGTATTTGCTGACGGCGACGGTGTATCGCAGTGGTGATATTCCGCGCGGGACTACTGTGACTGTCCACATGCGCCAGCCAGGTAAGTACATTGGCCGAGTTGGCTACCTTACGACTGGGCCTTCCGGCGGTCGTGGCGTATCTGTAGAGTCCGCCATTTTGACCATCCCCGATTCGATTGAGGGCGGGGGCAGCACGCTCGGGTTTTATCTTGAACAGGAGGTTGCCGAAGGTTCTGTTTCGATCTGGGATGTACAGCTTGTGCGTGCCGCGGATAACGCCATGATCGTTGATGGTGCTATCACCGCGAAGAAGGTGCAGGCGGGCGCGATTGAGACGGCGCATCTTGAGGCTGACGCGGTGAAAGCTGGCAAGATTGCTGCGGATGCTGTGAGTGCCCGTGAGTTGAGGGCAAATAGCATCTACTCCAAACATGTCGTCGCGAACCAAATCACGGGCGACCACGTGAAGGCGAACACGATCACTGGCGACAACATTCTGGCCAAGTCAATCACCGCGAACGAGTTACAGATCCGCTCCGGCAACTTATTCCCCGACCCAGACTTTCAAGACCCGTGCTGGGGCGATAAGGAACCGCTGAGGTCCGGGCGGAACAATGGTGGCGAGTTATGTTTTTGGCCTAACGGCAGACTACTTGGTAGGTACTATCAGCCTAAGGGGCAAGAGGATTGCAGCATGACCCTCGAGCCGGGCGCTAGCTACCTCCTATCTGCAACGGTGTGGACGAATACCGCCGCCTACAAGGGGAAGCACGTCGCGATCTTCGCTAGGCGCACCAAAACGGACGGAGTGACAACCTGGGCCAGGGTGGGCTACCTTCCGATCAACGCGAACGGCACCGCACCGTCCTCATGCATTGTCAAGATGCCGGATGATATGCGCGACGGTCGGTGCACCATCGGCTTTTACACCGAGGCAAGCATGGATGGTGGGCGTGTATCGCTGTGGGGTGTTCACCTTGCCCGTGCGGCTGATGCGAGCTTGATTGTGGATGGGGGCATTCTTGCGCGCCACATTAAGGCGGGCCAGATTACTACGAAGGAACTCGCTGCGGGTGTTCTTACGTCGGATAATCTGACGGTAAAGGACGGGTTTATTAAGTCCGCGATGATCGGCAATGGTGAGATCACGAGCGCGAAGATCGGCAATCTGGATGCGGACAAGATCACCACGGGTGTGCTGGACTCGAAGCGGATTAAGGCGGACTCGATCACAGTGCGCGAGCTGAGGGCGAACTCTATTATCCCAATCGGCGGGTCATTGATCGCGCATGAGCCTCCGCCGAATGACCCCACAAAACCTCCCGAGCCGATTTGGTGGCAAGCATTGGACCGGGAATTAGAAGCGAACTATTCCGGGTACCCGAGGCCAGACGGTCACCCGTGGCGGTTGGCGAGCGCAGGATCATTCAAGAACGCGAAAGCGACGCCACCGAAGCGATTGATGCGCGTACAACCGGGAAAGAAGTACCGGATGCGGTTTTGGGCGCGCGCGACGGGGCCAGGCTCGAAGATGTATTTGGAGATGCGGGACCAAAACAACAATCATGCGGTAGCGAAAGGTACCGTCTCGGACGGCCAGGCGAAGGTCGGGAAGAAGGGTGGATGGCGGCACGAGGATCATTCCGAAAGTCGGCACAAGAATCAGTTGATCTGGAACTGGACTGTTCCCTCCGAGGTGACGCTTGTTGAGACGTTGCTTGAGTTCAACCCCGACGTTGAATACGTGTACCTGGGGGTCCTTTGGTATAACGATGGCTACGACCGTGGGGAGCGGACCACTAAGCCGCAAAACCAGTGGATTGCTGGCCTCTCGATTGATCTGGATGTTCCCGACCAGGCTGAGATTGACGCGTTGCAGGATGCGAACATTAAGCGCGTGCAGGAGGCGGCTGAACTCAACACGCGGTTCGTGGCTGAGCAGAAGAAGTTCAACCGCCTATCGCAGAACGCCTTGTGGTCGCATCAGGACATGATTGAACTGTTGGACATTCGTAGCCCGAAGGTGTACGGGTGGACGCCGACGTCGGGTGGGCGGGTGGAGCGACGACTCACGACGGGCCTAGTGGGCTACGCGTGGGAAACGCCCTACATTTGGTTTTCTCAAGCTACCGAGAAGAGGTGCTACCTGTCTTGTCGGGGCAGGTGGGTTGGCAAGGTCACCGTTTCTATCAACTGGACGAACGGTGCAGTCGATGAGTGGACTATTAACGTGTCGGAAACCAAAAGAGCGTGGTGTTTCGATGGCGGGGCGTCCCATATCGGGATGCGCTCGTACACGGTTGTGGTGTACCCACGTTCCCTTATGCGCGATGCGGAGGTTGGACTAAGGAGCGGGGCCAAGAACCCGAAGAAGTTGTCGGGGGACCTTTCACGGCCGTCGTATGAGTGGCATGACCAGTGGGATAAAAATGGTTTGGTGCGCGTGTGCGAGCCAGATCAGTTCAGGCTCAAGAATACGGTTGTCTGTGATCGGGACGTGTGGGTGAGAGACGAGAACAATAACCGGCTACGGATAGCGGCGGGTAAGCCCATTTCTGGCTACGCGCTGTACCCGGAAGACCAGCAGGCAGTGAATGTCAGATACAAGTTCACTGAGGTGGATGATCCGATGATTGTGGACAGTAAGGCGAAGCCGTCCACGGTAGACGGAGCCGTACCAGATACGGGCATTACGACGATTAACGCAAGCTAGGAAGGAAGATAGTCATGGACGAGTTAGTACGTGAGATACAAGAGCTGAGCAAGGAGCAGTTCGAGTCGCTGATCGGGTGGATGGTCAGTGTGGAGCGCGACCGACGCCGGGAGCTTGAGGCACAGTCGGCGGCGTTGATGAAGCTGATGGCCGATGGGGTGATCCCTGGCCCAGCCCGTATTACGCGGGAGCAGTTTGAGGCGGGGAAGGTTGCGCCCGCGTGGGTTGATCCGGCGGGTAATCAGATGGTGATGTACCCGGTGGGGTCGGTGATAGGCCATGCTGGCAAGGTGTTTGAGTCACGGGTGGATGAGTTGAACCGTTGGGAGCCGGGCGTGAGTGATGCGTGGGAGGAGGTTGTTGTGGAGGCTGACGGTGGGGGCGACGTCGTAGACGGTGGTGCTGAGGTCGCTGGGGTCGCTGAGGGCCACGGCGCTGAGGTTGATAGTGAGGCTGATGAGGTGGCGTAGCCAGGTTGGGCCGTGCCCACATTTTGCCCACACCTACCCGCACCTTGTCGCACTTTGTCGCACTTGACCTGCGGTTACCTAACTAGGAAAAACCCCGCTCAACCAGGAGTTTCACCTGGTCAAGCGGGGTTTTTGTTGATAGTTGTCGGACTGACAGGATTTGAACCTGCGACCCCCACACCCCCAGTGTGGTGCGCTACCAAACTGCGCCACAGCCCGTTGCCTTCATCCGGCGAATACCGGAACAGCTCCGATAGTTTAGCGCACAGTTACTTCAACTATGAAACCAGCTGTTAGAAGGCAGTGCCGTTGAGGTACACCCATGCGCCGCCCTCGCGAATGAAACGGGAATGTTCTCGCTGGGTGCCACTCGGGTGAAGGGCCTCGAAGCGGACCTCTCCGTAGGTATCCGTTGGGCCACCTTGTTCGGAGTGGAGAACTCGCAGCGCAATATATGGTTCGCCACCTGGTGGAAGCTCCAACGATGCCGGTCGTGTGCTCGAAGCCCAGGTGCGCAGCAAGTAATCCGCATCGCCGACGACGAACGCACTGTAGCGTGCCCGCATGAGCGATTCTGCTGTGGGAGCAGGTTTGCCTGCGTGCAGGGCGCCGCAGCACAGGGGGTATGGGCGATCGAGGCCACATGGGCAGCGTTTCACGTCAGCGCACCACGTCGATGGTTGTCTGCACCGAGGCGCTGTGAACGTAGCCGTCGACGGTTGAGCGTTTGCCGGCCTCCATGAGCGTCTGGGCCTCGGCGTCGCTGAGGTCGCCGAATAACGTGATGTCACGTGTGAAGTGCCCCTCGCCGAGATGTGTGACCTCCACGCGCACGTCGTTGAGCGCAAGTCCTTTCGCGGCGGAACGAATTGCCTGGGAACAAGATACTGCCAACGCGGACATGTACAAGCCTGTCGACGTCACGCCCTGGCCCTTGCCGCCAGCATTCTTAGCCCGGTCAGTTGCGATCGCACGATTGGAGGTGCGAACTACGTCGCCATACTTCGTCCCGCGGGCGGAGTAGGAGACTGCGTTGGAGTCGCCGGTGGCATCCGGGACAAATTCGGGGGTGATGTATTGCATGACCCACGAGCCGATAATGTCGGCCGCACGCTGTGCGGTGCCTTGGCGCGTCAATAAATGATCGGCCTTGTCCAGCGCCATGAGTGACTTCGGGTAGCGGGTGAGGCTAAAAATTGACTGGGCGTTATCAATGCCTACCGTCACATCAATAGGCGAGTGGACCAGCAATAGTGGCTTGCGCAGTTTCGGCAGGTATTCTTCGGGGTTCGTGTCGGCGAGATCCTCAAGGAAGTCGCGTGAAATGATGAGCTCCCTGCCGCCGAGGATGACGGGGACATAGCCGTCGCGGTCCGCGTCACCAATCTTATCCGCATAGTGCAACACCGAGTGAGCAGGGTCGAACGGCGCACCGACTGTCGCTACGGCTTTGAGCGTCTTTTTGAGATCGGGATGGGTCGCCGCTTTCAGTGCTGCAGCGCCCCCGAGCGAGTGGCCCATGATGAGCTGTGGCGCTTTGAACTCTTTGGCTAACCACTTTGCTGCAGCCACGATGTCGTCAGCGTTTTGTGAGAACGAAGTATCGGCGAAGTCACCCTCAGATTGTCCGAGACCAGGAAAATCAAATCTGAGCGTTGCAATGCCGAACTCTGTTAACCGCTTGGAGATTCGCGAAGCACCAGGAGTGTGTCTGGACCCCGCAAAACAGTGTGCGAAAATCGCGTAGGCTTTCGCCGGCCCGTCAGGCCGGTCAATCGTTCCGGCCATCATCTTGCCCGTCGACGACGGCACCTTCACGTTCAGCGATAACATGTGGGCTTTCCTCCTGAGAACGGGGACGCATTCGGTGGTCTTTGCTTGAACAAGGATAGAGTACATTGACGTGAACGAGTGAGAAGCACTTACCATGTAGGCCAGGTAGTGCGAGAGGCAAAAGGCCACTTTTGCCGTGACGAAAGGTCGTATGAGGAATGGCTGCATTTGGCTGGTTTTGGAAAGCAATGGGTGCAACGTCCGAACGCAACAACAAGAAGTCGAAGGGGATCGTGGCGAAAGCTCACGAGCTCATCGCCGAGTTCGAAGCTCTTGACGACGCCGCGCTGAGCGCCGCTGTGCGTGACACCGTGCGTGACGGAGAGGTCGTCGACAAGCCTCGCTTCCTCGCAATTCTGTCGGTTGCCGCCACTCGAACCCTTGGGATGACCCCGTTCGACGTTCAAAACCAGGCGGTTTTGCGCCTACTCGAAGGCGATGTAATTCAGATGGCCACCGGCGAGGGCAAAACGCTCGTTGGAGCTATCGCTGCGACCGGTTTTGCGCTCACTGGTAAGCGGGTGCACCTCATCACCGTGAATAACTATCTCGCTGAGCGCGATGCCACGTGGATGCGGCCGCTTGTCGAGTTCTTTGGGCTCAGCGTTGCCGCTGTAACGGAATCGACGCCACGTGAACAGCGCGTAGAGGCATACCGATGTGACGTCGTCTATGCTCCGGTGACCGAGATCGGCTTTGATCACCTTCGTGATAATCAGATCACGCACCGCTCTCAAACCGTTCAGCTACCAGCCGAGGTCGCTCTTGTCGATGAGGCCGATAGCGTCCTTGTCGACGAAGCCCTCGTCCCGCTCGTCCTGGCTGGTTCTGAAGGTACGCAGCAGCCCACAGGCAAGATCACCGAAGCGGTCTCGCACCTTGACGAGGAGAAGGACTACGAAACTGATGCCGATGGTCGCAATGTCTTCCTTACCGAGGAGGGGGCGAAGAAAGTTGAACGTTTGCTCGGTATCGACTCGCTCTATTCTGATGAGCACATTGGCACCACACTTGTCCGGGTCAACCTTGCGTTACACGCTCGAGCACTGCTGATCCGCGACGTACATTACATCGTCGAGGACGGCAAGGTGGCGCTTGTTGACGCCTCTCGCGGCCGCGTCGCTGAACTGCAGCGTTGGCCTGACGGATTGCAGGCAGCAGTCGAGGCAAAAGAGGGGCTGAAGGTCTCCGAGGGGGGCCGAATTCTCGACTCGATCACGCTGCAAGCACTTATGCGTCGCTATCCGACGGTCTGTGGCATGACTGGAACCGCCGTAGAAGCCACCGATCAACTGCGTTCATTTTACGACCTGCACGTATCTGTTATTGACCGCGCAAATCCGTTGCAGCGATTTGATGAAGCCGACCGGATCTACGCAACGATGGAGGAGAAGAACCAAGCGATCGTCGAAGAGATCGCGCTGCTTCACGCGAATGGTCAACCTGTTCTTGTAGGGACTCATGACGTTGCAGAGTCTGAGGCTCTCGCAGAGGCATTGAACGAGCGTGGGATCAGCGTGAACGTGCTCAATGCGAAGAATGACGCTGAGGAAGCACGCATTGTGGCTGAGGCTGGAGATTTAGGGCGGGTGACCGTGTCTACACAAATGGCAGGCCGCGGTACCGATATTCGCCTAGGTGGCGCTGACGAAGGAGATCACGACAAGGTTGCGAAGCTGGGTGGTCTCGCCGTTATCGGTACAGCACGCCATCGCACAGCGCGGCTCGACAATCAATTGCGCGGACGTGCAGGGCGTCAGGGCGACCCTGGCCTGAGCCTGTTCTTTGTTTCCCTGGAAGATGACATTGTTGTTACCGGGGGAGAGGATGAGCGCATCACCGTACATCCCGACGCGTCGGGACGGATCGAATCCTCGCGTGCACAGCAGTTTGTTGACCACTGCCAGCGCGTTACAGAGGGCCAGCTGCTAGAAATTCACTCACAAACGTGGAAATACAACAAGCTCATCTCGGATCACCGTACAATCCTTGATGAGCGGCGAGCGTCATTGCTCGATACCGACGCGGCGTGGCGTGAGCTTAGCGAACGAGCACCGGAGCGCGCCACCGAGCTGGATGCCATCGATGCTGACAAACTACGGCAGGCAGCTCGGGAGATAATGCTCTACCACCTGGACCATGAGTGGTCTGAGTATCTCGCGCTCATGGACGATGTTCGCGAATCTATCCACCTGCGCGCCATCGCCCGTGAAACGCCAATCGACGAATACCATCGAATCGCCATTCGTGAATTTAAAGAACTAGCGAATCGTGCCGTAGATCAGGCCGTCGATACTTTCAGGAAAGTCGTGATTGATAACGATGGAGCACACCTCGAAGATGCTGGTTGGAAGCGTCCGAGTGCGACGTGGACCTACATGGTGTCGGATAATCCGTTGGCGGGTTCGGGGAACTCGGTGATCTCCGGGATTGGAAATATTTTCCGTTAATCCTCATGTTGAGGTTCAGAGCGTTACACTAGAACCGCAACAGCACGCTGACCCACAATTGGGTAATATTGCGATTTAGAATTTATTGACTTTCAAAAACACCGTCAGGAGTTTGGAATGGCCGAAAACAAAGATGCAGACATCGTCCAGGTCGAAACGACCTCCGTCTTTCGCGCTGACCTTTTGAAGGAGATGGAGAACGGCGCTGCTGCAGCCAACGATAACGTCACCAGCACGGAGAATTTGCCGGATGGTGTTGCGTTGCTCGTGGTGAAGCGCGGACCGAACGCTGGTGCAAGGTTCCTACTGGACCAGGACGCAACCACCGCAGGTCGCCATCCTGAGGCCGACATTTTCCTTGATGACGTCACGGTGTCCCGCCGTCACGCTGAGTTCCGCCGCGACGGTGACTCTTTCGAAGTCGTTGACGTGGGATCACTGAACGGCACTTATGTGAACCGAGAGCCAAAGGACTCGCAGGTTCTCTCCTCCGGGGATGAGATTCAGATTGGTAAATTCCGCCTGGTCTTTATCGCCGACGAAAAGTAGTATTGTCCGTTTGTCTGCCCCTGCCCATTAGAAGAGATTAATCATCACCGTGAGTGCAATACGTCGAGCTGCTACAGAGCAAATGGGAGCCACCGTCGCCCCGTCAGGGACAAAGACCATGTCCATTGGTGTTGTCCTGAAACAGTTGCGGGAAGAGTTCCCCGATGTGACTGTGTCGAAGATTCGCTTTCTTGAGTCCGAAGGCCTGATCACTCCACAGCGCACTGCGTCCGGATACCGGCGCTTTACAAGTGATGATGTCGAGCGACTTCGCTACATCTTGGTTACCCAGCGAGACAATTACCTTCCATTAAAGGTGATCCGCGAGCAGCTCGAGGCCATGGATTCCGGTCAGGTTACCGCGATCATGAGCGCGAGCGAAGCTGATCCACTAGTTTCTCCAGATAGCTTCCGCGCACCAACTTCGACGCACTTGAGCGACCTTGACGTTGCCGAGCAGGCTCAAGCAGACCAAGAACTTGTCGACGAGTTTGTGCGTGATGGATTGATCGGTCCTGATGTGGCTGGTCATTTCACCGCCGACGACGTTCGCGTGGTTACTGCAGCCATGGCTCTAGCGGAATTCGGTTTGGATTCTCGCCACCTCAAGACGCTGCGGACTATGGCTCGTCGCCAGGCTGATCTCATCTCTCAAGTAACGGAACCCGTTGCGAAGTCCGGTAAGGAAAATTCAGCACAGCAGGCGGAAGAACTCGGGCAGCAGCTTTCTGCCCTGGTCGTATCACTGCATGCTTCGCTGCTCAAGAATGAGCTGCGAAATTCCGGGCGCTGAGATGCGGTCGCTGAATTTGCTCGGGGTCTACCCGGTCGGCCCGGAACACTTTCTGTGCGCGTTGCTGCACACACCAGAGCAGAATCTATTCCTGCCAATTTGGCTTTCGCCATTTTCTGGAGGCAAACTGGCCGCGCTCATTGATGATGTAGGCCCCCTGAACCCGAGTATTTACGAAACGTATTTGGAAACGTTAAAGGATCTGGGCGCTCAAGTGCAGGCCGTGCGCATTGCGAGCTATTACGAAGGCGTGTTTCATGCCGAGGTGTTGCTGAGTACTGGCAGCAAAGTAGACACGAGCATGTCCGACGCGCTGCTTTTGGCTTGGACAGGGGATATTGCTCTCGAGGTTGACCCTCAGGTTTTGCGGCAAGCCGGCATACGGATTTCCGCGGCAGATGCGAAAGGTATCTTTGACCTTGATCTTCCCGTTGTCGAAGGGGACGCTGAAGACGGAAGTGTTTCCGCAAGCGGTGACCCAGAAGCAGACCGCAATTTTGAGCAGCTGATGAAGAGCCTTGGCGCGGATGATCTTTTTACTTCCGATGATGAAGATGGAGACGGGGCTGCCAACTAAACCTCCCTCAATGTAAAGTAAAGGTTGAGACTTCGGCGTGTCGGCCCGAGCTGATAGAGTCAAATGCCTAAGCTATCAGTACAAATACTGTTAGTCGAGACAATAGAAAACGGGAGTATGGAAAATGAGCGATCTGCAACAAGAGCTTGAACTTTCCGCAGTGGAAGGGCCTGTTCAGGAAACGCTGTTTGATATCGGGCCTTCTGACGAAGTGGGGTACCGAGTTCCGATTGCATGCCAGGTAGCAGGCATCACGTACCGCCAGCTCGATTACTGGGCGCGCACTGACTTGGTGAAGCCTTCAATCCGTGGCGCAAAGGGCTCCGGCTCCCAGCGTCTCTACTCCTTCAAGGACATTCTGGTTTTGAAGATCGTGAAAGGTCTCTTGGATACCGGGATCTCACTGCAAAACATTCGCCTGGCCGTGGATAAGCTCCGTAACCGGGGTGTGAATGACATCGCCGAGATCACGTTGGTCTCTGATGGCGCAACGGTGTACGAGTGCCGCAGCAACGAGGAGGTCATTGACCTTCTCGGCGGCGGCCAGGGTGTCTTTGGTATCGCGGTCCCGCAGATTATGAAGGATCTGACTGGCACAATTGCTGACTTCCCAGCAGAAACCATCAATCCCGAACTCAATGACCCTCAGCCTGCCGGGTTCGATGAACTCGCAGATCGTCGCCGTCGTAAGTCTTCCTAGAGAGCTCTGAAAGGCTGCAGCCCCGCCGTTTACTCCCCGGCGGGGCTGCAGCCTTTCGTACTGCTGTGGGTCTAGCGCAAGTGGTTAGTCCACAACGGCGGTCAGAGCGGCACTGACCTGCTCAGCGGATGGAGCCTCTTTCACCACGGATGCGACATCTGTCACAGCCGTATCTGCAGGGCTATCGCCTACACGAACGACGTCAAGCTTGATTCGCTCACCGAGCCGGTCCTGCAGTGCTGCTGCCGCCTGTGGTGAACCATCATCATCGGCGGTGCCGGTGGTAATCAACACGATGCGAATATCGCGATCGAGCTCACGCATGGCATCGGCGGCAGCGAAGAGCGCTTCCCGAGTCTGCGGAGCACCGCCGGTGCCAAGCAAGCTGGCGGTGTATGCGACGTCCTCGGCATCACTGGTCATAGCAATGTTGCTGCGCCAACCCTTCGTTACACCAGGGTTCAGTGGGGAAGAGTAGTTCCAAAGCGCTACTTGATGACCAGATTCGGTGACACGGTATGCAGCATCGCGTATCGCGGTGTCGACTGCTGGCTTGAAAGGCTGCATCGCATCTGACGTATCGTACAGGAATAACGTGTCCAGAGCTTGCTGTTGGTTCTCGGAACCAACTTCTTTCTGTTCCTTTTCTGTTTCATCGACCGGAATTTCTGCCACCTGGGACCAAACCTGATCAGGGACATCAACCACCTGTGATTTGCTATCAGTTTTCAGCGTTGACGCCGCGTACTTCATGAGGTCCTGCCCGGCGCGAGACTTATTCTCATCGACGTTATCAGTACTGTTCAGCGGGATACCGACGTAGTTCAAAACTGCATCTAGCGATGTGAAAACCCGGTCACCGGATGCTTGTTCAATAGCTGCTGCGTATAGACTCTGTTCATCTTGGATTGACTCTATATCTTCCACTGCCTGCTGTTGTAGGACATCTACGGCGCCTGCCTCATCTTTGGCAAGCAATGACGCAACAGCAACAGAGGCATCCGAGCGTTCAGGCAACACAAATCGCACTGACTCCAGCTTAAGTGTCGCTGGATCAGTAGAAGTTTGCCCCTCCACGCCGAGAGGTGCTGCGTAAACAATCTGTGGGTCAGGTACCGCCGCCGAGCGTTTTGCGTTCCTAAGTACGGCGTCTGGGTTCGCGGTTTCCGGAGCGAGAAGGATAGCTGCGTCCTCGACCTTATCGACGAGCTCTGCCTGCATACAGTAGTCCCGCACAACACGGTGCGACTCGTTGTACGCGGCTACGATCGCTTCACCGACCGATCGTTCCGTAGACGCTACTGGCAGTGAGAGTTCTCCAGACACGCACTGTGCTTCAGAAGCATCATCGGACTGTTCTGGCTTCAGCTTCATCATCAAAATGGCACTCAAAATCACAGCGAGCGCGACCAGAATGACCAGGATCGCTCCACCGGACAAGCGATAGTTACTCTTGCCATCAGAATGTCGGCCCATGCCAATACCGTCCTTACTTCGTGTACAACCCGTCTAGCGTTGTCACACAGTCTATCGCCCTAGAACTACGTCGAGGAGAGCGACGAGCCGGGAGCGTAATTCTTCTCCACGTGCGCTGAGCGCTCGTTGGCGCTGCACGTACATGGCTTTTCCCTCAGTAGTCTCCACAGGAACGATGTCGAAGCCGAGTTCCCGGCAGTCGTACGGGGATGCCTCCATATCGAGGCGACGCGCGTCCTTGGCCAATTCGAAACAGTCAAGGAGGAGCTCACCAGGGACCAATGGGCCCAGTTTCAAAGCCCACTTAAACAGATCCATGGTGGCGTGCACACAGCCTGGTTGTTCCCTCGATACCTGGTCTTCCCTCCGCAACGCCACAACGTTGAGGGGGCGAGCTGGGGGAGTAAAGAAACGAAACGCGTCGAAGTGGCTGCATCGAAGCTGATGAGATTCAACCACTGAGTTCGTGCCGTCTGCTCCGAGACGAAGCGGAAGATCATGACGAGGGCGTTCCTCGCGGTACAACATTGCCCATTCATGCAAACCGAAGCAGTCAAAGTGCGCCGAACGAGAGGCTGTCGCGCGAAGTAGTTCGTCAATTTCCCGAACGTCTTGTTCACGGTGCTCAAGAAACGACGCGATGTTTGCGCACACGTGCCTGCTGTCTACAACTTGGTAGTCGCGCCATGAAGCTTGAGGAAGCGTAGAGGCGTCGAGAAGCACTGTATTTGCGCCAGGATGCCACTTCTTAAGGTGTGTGGGGCGGAACCTGTAGTAGTCGAACAGGAAGTCCCACACCGGGTGCTTCTGTGCGCGACGACGGCGAGCTAGGTGTGGCTCGACGAATCCGGCCGCACGTTCCTCATGCGACGCGATCCGAGCCTCGTATTCGGCTGACTCCAGGAACGTACGAATCATGAATTCTCGTGGGTCCAGTCTGCGACCGTGCCCACGTACTCCTCAATGACGTCCTCAAGAGCAAGTACGCCAACGAGGCGACCTTGATCGCGGACCTGAGCCATGTGTGCAGAGCGACGGTGCAGCGACGTCAGCGCACTATCCAGCGACTCAGAGCCATCAATCACCATCAATGGGCGGATGCGGCTCACCGGTACCAGTGGATCATCCTCATCGGACTCCATCAGGTCCAGAATGTCCTTCACGTGAATATATCCAACGAGAATGCCGGAAGGCCTAGCAACGGGGAAGCGCGAATATCCGGTTTCACGTACAGCTTGCTCGATTATCGAAAGCGCGACGCCCTCAGGGTAAAAGGGGATGGTTGTCAGACGATCGAGCGGGATCATTACCTCTTTGAGGTTCCTCGACTCAGAGCGCAGCGCCTTTGAAAGGCGAGCTGTTTCCTCAGCGTCAAGAAGACCCTCTTCGCGTGATTCACGAATCATGTTCGCCAGCTGTTTCTGGTCCACAGTGGATGAAAGCTCATCGCGCTGTTCAATACCAAACAGAGCCAGCGTCTTACGCGCTACCCAGTTCAAGAAGCGAATAAACGGCCCCGTGGCCTTCATCCAAAGCGTCATAGCGGGGGTAAGCCAAACAGCAGTTGACTCTGGTCCGGCAATCGCAATGTTCTTCGGCACCATCTCGCCGAACAAAATATGCAAGAAGGAGATGAACGCCAGCGCAATCACGAAGGAAACAGGATGCAGCCACTCACCCGGCAACCCCATCGCGAGAAACGGAACTTCAACATAGTGTGCAACCGCAGGCTCAGCGACCTTACCGAGCACGAGCGACGCGATGGTGATGCCCAGTTGGGCACCTGCGAGGTAAATCGAGAGGTGTTCCGTCGCGTACAGCACGCCAGTAACATTTGTCTTGCCTTGTGCCTGCATTGACTCCAATCGATCGCGCCTGGAGGACACGAGTGCGAACTCGGACGCAACGAAGAACGCGTTGAGCGTCAGCAGGACCAAAATGAGAAGGAATGCTACCCAAATATTCACTGTGCTGACCTCCTCTGAAACTCGATTGCTTCCTCTGGAGAAATCGGACTCAAAATTGCCCTGTCGATCCTGCGATCATCCATTGTGGAAACCCTTGCGAGCCAGTGGCCAGCGCTGCCTGTTTCAAACTGTTCCTGGAAATCAGCTGTACCGGAGGGGAGCACTACTTTGTCGCCAACTGTCGGGATATGTCCAAGTGCTGACATAATCAGTCCTCCAAGAGTTTCGTAAGGCCCCTCGGGTGCAACATAACCGAGCTCCTCCTGCAGTTCATCGAGCCGCACCAAACCAGAAATCTCCCACGACGTTCCGACGTGCAAAAAGTCCCGCAAGGATTCGCGGTCGTCGTACTCGTCGTACACCTCACCGAGGATCTCCTCGACCACGTCCTCAATCGTGACCAGACCTTGCGTTCCGCCGAACTCATCCGCAACCAGCACTACCTGTGAGCCCGCGGAGCGAACCCGGTTGAGCACCGCATCGCCGTCAAGCGTCCCGGGGATAAACGGAACTGGCTTGGCCAGCGTTGACAGCTTGGTGGTTGCACGCTGCTTCTTATCTACAGAAAAGGCGTCTTTGATGTGGACCACGCCTATTGTGTCGTCCAAGTCACCGCGACGGACGGGGAAGCGCGAATGGCCTGTCTCACGGGCAAACGCTATCAAATCCGCTACGGTGTCCTCGGCGTCAAGCGCATTAATGGTTGAACGTGGCGTCATCACGGCTTCGGCGGTGGTCTCTCCGAACTGCAGCGATCTGTCGATCACCGCTGCGGTATCTGCGTCAAGGTCTCCAGACTCCATCGAGTTTCGGACCACCGCACCCAGCTCTTGGCCAGAACGAGCGGAGGCTAGCTCATCTGCTGGCTCAATCCCGAGTTTTCGCACAACCCAGTTCGCCGAAGAATTGAGCCACTTAATAAACCAACCAGCTGCGGTATTAAACGCATTCACAGGAGGTACCACGACCCGCGCAGTCTTCAGCGGATCCGTAATCGCCATGTTCTTTGGAACAAGTTCGCCAAAAACCATCGAGAGCAATGTCGCAATCGCCAATGCAAGGATCAGCGCTACTGTCGTTGAGGCCGCTTCACTCAGACCAACGAGCTCAAGCAGGGGAGTGAAGAACTTGCCCAACACCGGCTCGGCGAGGAAGCCAGCTGCGAGCGTCGTCACGGTAATACCGAGTTGCGCGCCTGACAACACGAACGAAAGGTTCGCGTGGTCTCGAGCGACGGCTTTCGCCGTGCGGTCGCCGACCTCCCGGACGTGCTCATCGATAGTTGAGCGCTCGAGTCCTGTCATTGCAAACTCGATTGCAACGAACAGGCCCGTTGAGGCCGTCAACAAGATGAAGCCCAAAAGAGCAAAGATTGAAATGACTATATCCATCGACTATGACCGAGGCGTCCGACGCCTACCGCTCCTTCCCGTCGACCGTCGTCGTTGAGCATTCGCACTGGGGCGTTTCGAACGCCTGGTTGCGTTGTGGTTCTTTCGCTGATGTGGTGGCTGGCCACCAGGCGGTGGCAGGGGCTTCCCAGACGGCTGCCGAGCTCCGGTGATCTCAACGACCTCAGGTGTGAGCTCCTGCGCCCGGACTTCGGTCGCTCGCACTCCAGCTTTGTTTAGAAGCGAGCGAACCTCCTTACGCTGTTCATCCATGACCAACGTAACAACGTTGCCCTCAGTGCCCGCACGCGCTGTACGCCCCGCGCGGTGCAAGTATGCCTTGTGTTCTGCAGGCGGGTCGATGTGGACAACGAGTGAGACTCCCGAAACGTCGATTCCGCGTGCTGCGATGTCCGTCGCAACTAAGACTGGAGTTGAACCATCAGCGAACCCCTCTAGTGCGCGAGTTCGAGCACCTTGACCTTTGTCACCGTGAATTCCCTGCGCGTGAACTCCGGCGCGACGAAGCTTCTTCACCTGCCTGTCCACACCATGCTTCGTGCGCATAAACATGATCGTCTTGCCTTCGCGTGCGGCGATTTCCAGCACTCGAGCATTGCGCGACTCGCGGCTGCCACACAACAGGACGAAGTGTTTCATGGTCTTTACAGCTGACTTCGCTGGAGCTGTGGAGTGCGTAACCGGATTATGCATGTACCTGTCAACGATTCTCTGTACATCGCCATCGAGCGTTGCAGAAAACAGTAACTTCTGGGAATCCTTTGGCGCTCGGTCGACAAGCTTGATGACCTGAGGCATGAAGCCCATGTCGGCCATCTGGTCGGCTTCATCAAGCGTGACGATCTCCAGAGCCCGAAAATCGAGGACGCCACGCTGCAATAGATCCTCTGCACGGCCCGGTGTCGCCACCAAGAGGTCGACTGGTGCCGCCAAAGCGCGGATCTGCGTATTGATATTGACGCCACCAACTACATCCAGCACGCGAAGGCCTTGTGCGCTCGCGGGGCTGTTCAATCGCTGTTGAATCTGGCTTGCCAATTCACGCGTCGGTGCGAGCACAAGTCCACGGGGCCGTCCAGGCTGACTTGGCGCACCACTCAGACGCGCCAACATCGGCAAACCAAACGTAAAAGTCTTGCCGGAGCCGGTCGGACCACGCCCAAGCACGTCTCTGCCTGCTAGGGCATCAGGAATAGCCGCTTCCTGAATTGGAAACGGCCGAGTAATTCCTTCTGCGTTGAGCGCGCGCACCAGGGGGTGGGGAAGGCCGAGATCGGCAAAACTTTTCATTGCAAACACCCTAGTGCCTTTTTGCGGTCAGGTGCTATCGCCACGCTTAGTAACGAAGCTCCTTGCGGTCGCCAGACCACGCGATATGGAACGTGCCGTCCATATCGACGCGCTTGTAGGTGTGCGCACCGAAGAAATCACGTTGTCCCTGAATCAGCGCCGCAGGCAAGCGGTCTGCACGCAAGGAATCGTAGTAGGAGAGCGAGGACGCGAATACCGGAACCGGAAGCCCGAGCTGCGTAGCCGTTATGACGACGCGACGCCACGCATCAATGACGCCGCCCTCCAGCTCATTGCGGAAGTAAGGGTCGAGCAACAGTGATGGCAGCTCAGGGTTTTTCTCATACGCCTCGGTGATGCGGTCGAGGAACTTCGCGCGGATAATGCAGCCACCACGCCAAATCTTCGCCAGCTCACCAGGCTTCAGACCCCAGTCGTACTCCTCGGAACCCGCAGCAATTTCATCAAAGCCTTGCGCGTACGCAACGAGCTTTGAGGCGTACAGAGCACGCCGGACATCCTCGACGAACTGCGCCTTGTCCAGACCAAGGTCAGCGAACGAAGCTTCTACGCCACTAGGGAGGTTGGCCTCCAAGGCCGCGGTGCGTTGCGCAGTAGAAGAAGAAAGCGCACGAGCAAACACTGCTTCGCCGATGCCAGTGACTGGGACGCCCAAGTCTAGGGCCTCCTTCACAGTCCAGCGACCCGTGCCCTTCTGGCCAGCCGCGTCCACAACGACGTCGACAAACGGTTTGCCTGTTTGCTCATCGACTTGCTTCAGTACCTCAGCGGTGATCTCGATCAGGTAGGAATCCAGGTCACCCTCATTCCACTCGGAGAAGATTTCAGCGATCTCCGCCGGCTCCAACCCAGCTGCGTAGCGAAGCAAATGGTATGCCTCGCCGATGACCTGCATATCGGCGTACTCGATGCCGTTATGCACCATCTTGACGAAGTGTCCGGCACCATTTGGGCCAATGTGGGTCACGCACGGAACGCCATCGACTTTCGCGGCAATATCCTCAAGGAGTGGGCCAAGCGCCTCCCATGACTCGACAGGACCACCAGGCATGATCGAAGGACCAAGCAGTGCACCTTCCTCGCCGCCAGAGATACCTGCGCCGACGAAGTGGCGCCCCTTTTCAGCGACTTCTTTCTCACGGCGGATCGTATCGGTGAACAACGAGTTACCGCCATCGATGATGATATCGCCCTCATCCATCGCTTCGACGAGCTGATTGATCACTGCATCCGTAGCCTTGCCAGCCTGGACCATGATGACAGCACGGCGTGGACGCTCCAGCGAGGCAACAAAGTCCTCAATCGTTTCAGATGGGATAAACGAGCCCTCATCCCCGTGCTCGGCCATTACGGCGCGAGTCTTCTCAGGGGACCGGTTGTAGATAGCAACCGTATGTCCGTTGCGGGCGAAATTACGTGCTAGGTTCGAACCCATCACCGCCATACCGACAACGCCGATCTGGGCGAGATGAGTCTGGGACTGATTCGTATCATGCTCGGTGGTAGTCATGCAGACAATACTACGCTGCTGAGAGGAAAGAACGGAATGAGTTTTCTATTCGAAAAAGTTGATCGCGAGCTCAACGAGGAAGAATTGCGGACCCTCAACGAATACAACAACGGTTACGCCAACACGATCGGAATGGTGATCACGGCGTGTAGCCCAGAGTGCGTAACTGCACATATAGACGTCGGACCCCAGCATCTTCAGCCTGCCGGGATCGTCAACGGGGGAGTCTATGCCGGTCTCGCAGAGACGGTAGGTTCCGTTGCAGCGATGGCGACAGCTGGCAGACCTGCTGTCGGCATGAACAACAACACCGACCTCCTACGAAGCGTCCGTGACGGGCGAATCGAAGCATCCGCGCGCCCAGTTCATGTCGGGCGGCGAACCCACCTCTGGCGCATCGAAATGCATCACGAAGGCAAGTTAGTGGCCCTGACGAATCTGAAGCTCCTCGTACCCTAAAGCCAGCGGTTCTTCCTGAACCACCAATACATCAGTGCCATGGTCAGGATCATTACGCCGAGCACCACCGGGTAGGAGTACTTCCAAGCCAATTCCGGCATATTCTCGAAATTCATGCCATAAACACCGGCAATCATGGTCGGGGCCGCAGCCATACCAACTACTGCAGATATCGTACGCATATCGGAGTTCTGTTGCATCGAAACCTTCGCAACCGAGGCGTCAAGCAGGGAGGAAAGGCGTTCATCGAAGCCTGAGAGGTGGTCACTCACGATCGTCGCGTTGTCCTGCACGTCACGGAAGTAAGATCTGAGCGCTTTCCGCATCAGATCACGGTTGTTGGTCAACCCATTCTTTAACGCCGGTGCAAGTGGATCGATCGCGTGGCGCATCTCCAAGATCTCACGTTTGTAGTTGTAAATCTTGTCAATGTTAATGTCTCGCCGAGGCGTAAACACCTCGTTTTCCAGCTCATCGACGTCGCGGCTCAGGTTGTCTGCGACCTTCAAATAGTTATCGACGATGTAGTCGGACACCACCCATGCGACGGCACTTGGGCCAAGCACCGCAAGCTCCTCCTCGCTCTCTAGTTTGCCAGTCAAATCAGGCAGTGGTGCGCCGTGCCGGATTGTGATCGCAAAGTTCGGACCGGTCACAATTTGGACTTCACCAGTGGAAATGATTTCACGGGCATCCGCAACTTCCTCATCGTCGCGGTAATACACCGAGCGCACGACCATGAACAGCTGCTCATCGTAGCGCTCAACCTTTGGCCTCTGGTGGGCGTCGACTACGTCATCAACGATCAGATCGTCAATGTCGAAAAACGACGAGATCTTCGTCATCTGCTCATCTGTCGGACCTTTCAACGAGACCCACACAAACGCGTTATCGTGCTCCCGTGCGACCTGCAGTGCCTGTGGAATCCGATAGTTGCCAGGGACGCGCTTGCCGTCGACAAATACTTTGCAAAAGTCGATCGAGCGTTCCAGAGGGACCTTCACCGGTATGCGCGATGGTTGAAGCGTGCTTTTCGACGACTTCCTCGACAACGGGATCCTTGGTGGCATAGTGGCCCCCTTTACTACCTGCGTCACGCCAATCAAGGGCGAGGGATATAACAACGCTCGAGATACTACGCCCTTCGAGAACGGAACACGAACGCGCCTCTCCAACCGTATACAAAGGGGAGAGGCGCGTCAGCAGAGTCATTTAGTTCTCTGAGTTTTCGGATTTCGCGTGGCGTTGGCCGGGTGTCGTCGGAAGGTTGTATCGCTTCGAGCTCAAAGCGTTGTAAACCCACGTCAACGCTGTGACAGTGCGGTTGCGCAGTCCAGTGAGGAATGAGACGTGGACGTAGAGCCACATCAACCAACCCAAGAATCCAGCGATTTCGACCTTGCCCATCTTCACGACAGCGTTAAAGCGAGTGACGATAGCCATCGATCCCTTGTCAAAGTAGGAGAATGGCTCGCGCTGTTCCGGCGTAATCTCGTCTTCAACCTGTGCCTTCAAGATCTTTCCGACATATTCACCGGACTGGATTGCAACCTGGGCGACGCCTGGCAAGCGGTCGCGGCTCATCATGTCGCCCACGATGAATACATTCGACAGTTCGCCAACGGACAGGTCGGCGTTCACCGGCACCTTGCCGTTACGTTCAGCCTCTACACCAGCTTGCTCGGCGACCTGCTTGCCCAGCGGGGAAGCCTGGACACCAGCAGACCAAATCTTCGTTGGAGTGTAGACAGTGGTCTCTTCGTCGGTCTTGGTGTTCTTGTACGTGACGCTCTCAGCGTCGACGTTAGTCACAATGGCATTTAAGATGACAGTAACGCCTGCCTTCTCCAACTCGCGCTGCGCCTTCCGGCCAAGACGCTTTCCAAATGGTGGCAGAACCTGTGGCATGCCGTCGATAAGAAGGATCTTGGTCTGATCTGGTGAGAACGAGTACTGGCCTCCAGCAAATGCGCGGTGCGCCAACTCGGCGATCTGTCCAGCGAGCTCAACACCAGTTGGACCGGCGCCGACGAGCACAAAAGTGAGCAGCCGTTCGCGTTCTTCAGCGGAAGTAGCTAGCTCAGCTTTCTCGAAGGCATCAAGAATGCGCGCGCGCACCTCGAGCGCGTCATCGGCTGTTTTCAAACCAGGTGCGAACTCCGCAAAGTGATCGTTGCCGAAGTAGGACTGGCCTGCACCCGCTGCGAGGATCAATGAGTCGTAGGCATACTGTGACGACGCACCATCATCGGAAGCAGTGACGATCTGATTCGCGGTATCGATCTCGTCAACATTGCCGCGCACAACGCGAACGTTGTCCTGGCTTGCCAAAATCTGGCGAACCGAAGAGGCAATTTCGCCGACAGACAGAAGACCGGTCGCTACCTGATAGAGCAGAGGGGCGAAGATGAAGTGGTTTGTGCGGTTAATAATCGTAATGTCTACGTCTGCATCCGCGAGTGCATGAGCAGCGTTAATGCCACCAAACCCCGCACCTACGATCACGACGTGATGGCGGTTTCCAGCGGGGCGGTATGGTGTCTGAGTCATAAAAGTGTCGCTCCTTGGGAAAGCTGTTTGAATTTTCTTCCCTTTATAGTACGCCCATAATGTTAGAACGGTATGGTTTTGGAGATGAAGCGTCGAAAACTCCGCTGAAAGTTTGACCAAGTAAGGTGGGGAAGCGTGCCGATTCCTGAACCAGTACCAACGCATTTACACACTGTTGACGCCACAAAGTGGCCACGGCTAGTGCAGCCGTTGGATGGGTTTGCTCTGAAAACTCGCGCCAGGCTTGCAGAGGCCGAGTTTGCTCGAGCCTGTGACGCCGCGGGTGTAACGCTTTCTGGTGACGACGCCGACATTCTCGTGAACCATGAGCGGCTTTTTGAACGAATCGCGGCTGCTGGCTGGACAGGCCTGGCAGAGGGGTACATGGCAGGCGAGTGGTCAGTGACCTCATCGGATGTACTTGTTGAAGTCATTGCGAAGCTGCTGGGGCAGGGTTACGTACCCCGTCGTACATCGTGGAAGCCACGGCCGGAAACTGTTGGAGCGATGCTGCCGAGTTCTCTCGTACAGCACTTTTCGGGCGATCGTGTGAGTGCTTTCCAGGGTCATTTCGCTACAGGTGTCGCAACTACCGAGCGCAAACTGACCAAGTCCTACCCGGAGCAGCGTGCCAAACAGCGTGGCGCAAAGCGCCGCTATATCGATGTGACCACCTACGAAGCACCGCTCGATGCGGATCGAGCCGACTTGGGCGATATACAGGCGCGGAGCGCTCAGCAGTTGCTGGACCTAGTCGGTGCAGGGCGCGGTACGAGATTGCTCGAGTATCCGAACTCGGGAGGTGCTGTGGCTCTGGCCGCGATAGGGCGCGGAGTGGTGGTTGATACTCTCGCAATTAGCCATGACAGTGCCGCTCATCTTCGGGAATACCTCATTCTTAATGGCGCTGCGAACGATGTGCGCGTTGCCGTGGGCAAACTTGGTGACGCTCAATGGGCCCAGCAGCATGGGCCGTATGATGCAATAGTTTCATTTAGTCAGCTTGAATCATGCCCGAAACGCGATAAAGTGCAGTACCTTCGCGCGATGGACCGCATGCTACTTCCAGGCGGGCGTATCGGTGTGCAATCGGTGATGGCACGTCGCGTGCAATCAAAATCCGTGAACCGAGCGTGTCGGAGTGCGCTTCAGGTGCTTGGTGCGTATGTATGGCCAGGTATGGAGTATCAATATGAAGTCGATTTTCTGAAGCTAGTTGAACAGCAAACGCATCTCCAAGCGATCAGTATTAGCCGTGCGCCGGAACATCTTCGGTTGTCGATTCGTTTGCAGCGTCAAATGTTTGAAGGGCGGCTCCGTGAAGCCGCGGCCGATGGCTATGACGAAGTATTTCGCCGACTATGGCTCTGGCAGTTTGCGGTTCGCGAAGCAGTTGCATCAGTAGGGGGCTTGGATCTGGCACAGGCGGTATTGGTACGGAAGCACCGGGGTGGGCGCCGATAAGAAGCAAGGGTCAAGTGCCTTAGTTGACATAATGTACATTATCGGACATTTCCACAACTTTGCATATAGATAGCGGAAGCCCGCCCAATAACGTAACGTGACGTAATTGGGCGGGTAATTCTGGACAGTCTACTTGGTCATGTTGAGGCGAATATTGAGTAGCCCGCTCTCGGCAATCTTCGCTGCGACAAATTCAGGCGTCTCAACGCCGTAGTCAGCTCTATCAAACGGTACATCGCCCGCGACGATGAGATGGCTGCCAGACAGGGCTACGTCAAAAGGTGCTGTGACGCGATTCGTCTCGCCATGGATGGTCAAGTCTCCGACCACGTTCACGGTTCCAGCGGAACCGTCTGATGGAACCTTGGATAGATCAATCGGCTCGGTGATCGTGAAGCTTGACGTCGGGTATTGATCCGTGTGAAGAATCTTCCGGCGTACGTTGTTGTCTCGAACATCGCTGTCTGTAGTTAAATTCGTCATGTCGACTACGATTTCGCCAGATTGCAGTACACCCGACTCAATATGTACTTCGCCTTCAACGCCTGTCGTCGATCCTGAGGTCGTCTTTGCTTCACCAGGAAGAACTTCATCGAACGTGAACCCAACGGACGTCGCGTTGACGCCAGGACGCTTTTGGATCTTCCAAACGCCGTTGATGTCAGTGTCCGCCGGTTTAAGTCGGTCTGTATCAATTCCTTCTGTCTTGACTCCACCGCCACCAAACATGTTGAGCAGCAATGGGATCATCGCGATCAGGACCGCGAGCACCGCAATTCCCGCAACAATGACCATCAAGAGCTTCTTCTTGCGGTCGCTGGGAGCTTGCACTTCCTTCATGGGTACTTACCTCAACTTCTCAACTGTTCGCGCTAATTCAATTAATTCGTCACACATGTTACGTAATTCATCCGGGTTTGCACCTTCATCCACAGCTGTCCGGATATCTTCCGCTGTGCAACGCAAGACGAAAAGGTTGTCGCGGAGCATAGACACAGTTTCCGGTTTAAGGATGGCTGCCCCTTCATCAATCGCAGTGCCGGCTACAAAGTTACGCTGTTCATACGCGCGCTGCTTGCATGACTGGCTGCAATATTTTCGGCGGCGTCCTCTTCCCTGCTGCCGCGCCATTTCTTTGCCACACCACTGACACGTAGGCGATTCGCTCTTCGCGTACACATCACTTTCTGGCATACGGGTCAGCCTAATACACACCTTGAACGGAATGCATGTCCGGTTCGATACTGCGGGAACAAAATCTAAAAGGTGAACGTTATAATAGGGCGACTGCATTTAAATGTGTTTAGAAGGGACAATTGAGTATGGCTGATCGTGTTCTTCGCGGAAGTCGAATGGGCGCTGTGAGCTACGAGACGGACCGAGACCATGATCTCGCGCCTCGGCAGCAAGCGCGATACCGCACTCCGAACGGCGAGATTTTCGAAGTGCCGTTCGCAGACGATGCAGAGATTCCAGAGGAATGGATGTGCAAGAACGGCCAGCTCGGCACCCTTATGGAAGGCGAAGGCGTCGAGTCGAAGCCGACGAAGCCACCCCGTACTCACTGGGATATGCTTCGCGAACGTCGTACTATCGAAGAGCTCGACGTGCTGCTTGAAGAGCGCCTTGAACAGCTGCGGAAACGTCGTCGCGCTGCTGCGCGCTTGGCGAAAGAGCAGGCAGCAGAAAACAAGAAGTAAGAGCTAGTTATAGCCCGAAGGCGAGAGGCCACAAATTCTGTAGCCTCTCGCCTTTCGTCTAACTGTCAACGCGAAGCTACTTACGCTTCGAAGCGATGAATTCCTTGGCAACCTCTACGACGTCGCCCGCGAGCTGAGGCAGGTTGTTCGCCTTGCGCAGCAGTTCGTTTGCTTTCGAGCGCTTGGCCTCGTAGCTGAGCATTCGGAATCCCTCTTTTGCCATCTCCCGTGCGGTGCCAAACTTTTCGGTGGCACCCCACTTGGTGACTTCCCAGAGGGAAGTTGTCGCGAAGCTTGCGTCTAGCTTAGATTCGCCCAGCGTGCGGTCCTCGAATGTGATCGGTACTTCGCGAACGTCGAAACCGGCAAGCTCGGCCTTGTGCGCCATATCGACCTGGAAAATATAGCCCTTGTTGGACAACTCCTGGAGATCGATGGTCTCGAGGACTTCGCGTCGAAAAGCGCGGTAACCTGCGGTCATGTCGCGAACATCGCCACCCAGCGCAAGGGAAACATAGGCGTTTCCCAGCTTGGAAAGCAAGTAGCGCTGCTTGGGCCAATTTTTAACTTCCCCGCCGTCCACATACCGCGAACCGATTACGACGTCTGCGCCGCTTTCGATCTCCTCCAACAAGCGGTGAAGCTCCTCAGGTGCATGCGAGCCATCGGCGTCCATCTGGCAGATAACCTCATAGTCACGCTCGAGTCCCCAGTTGAAACCGTCGCGGTACGCGGCGAGTAGCCCTTCCTTGCCAGCACGGTGCAGGACGTGCAGGCGATCATTCGCTTCTGCCAGTTCGTCGGCCTTCTGCCCCGTTCCGTCGGGAGAATTGTCGTCGACAATAAGGATGTCTACATCATCGTTTGCATCGAAAACCCGGCCAACAATGAGGGGAAGATTCTCAATCTCGTTGTACGTCGGGATGATCACTAATGTCGAATTCGCCACGGTGGCTGCTCCTTTTCCAGCAACGTTTCTCGCCGTTGTTCAAATGTTGTCTAGCATACTCCCTGGGTCGGCGGACTGCTGCACCGAGTATGAGCATGAGTCCAATCCAAACGAACGCAGCCTCGAGGATGTCCCCAAAACGCACAGCAAATGTCCGCGTTGTATGTAGCGGCAGGCGTTCAATCAGGTGGTTAGCTTCAAAGATAGAAGTTTCTTGGCTCACCGTTCCGTCAGGGTGCACGATTGCTGACACACCTGAAGTAGCTGCAACAACCACTGCCCTATCCGTTTCAATGGCACGCAGCCTGCTCATTGCCAGCTGCTGATAGGTCATATCGCTAAACCCGAAAGTCGCGTTATTCGTTGGTGTAGTGAGAATTTGCGCACCATTATTAATTGCCATCCGGTACGCCGGGTCTTCTGCCACTTCATAGCATGTGGCAACCCCAACAGGGATGCCTCCCATGTGGACGACACCTGGGCCGTTGCCGGGCTTGAAATCGCTGGCGAGGTCCACGAGGTCCGTGATTTTCCGGAAGAAGTCGCGCATCGGCATGTACTCGCCAAACGGCTGCAAGAAGCGCTTATGGTGCATTTCGCCTGGCCCTTTTTCCGGGTCAAACACGACCATCGTGTTGCGCGCACCTACCACGTCGCGAGTGAGTGTCCCGACAAGCACCGGGGCGTCTGCTGCACTCACAGCGCGCTCGATTGACGACGCCGCCAAGGGGTCTTGAAACGGATTTACATCAGATGAGTTTTCCGGCCATATAACGAGGTCAAGCTTTTCACCTTGTTTTTGGGCATCATTCGCTGCGCGAACAGTTTCATCGACGTGATTTTGTAACACGGCTCTGCGCTGAGCGTTGAAGTCAAGCCCGAGGCGCGGCACATTGCCTTGAATCGCTGCGACCAGTACGGAGTTGCCCTGTGCCGTCTGAGCCTCTGTCCCCTCGCCATCGAAACTCGGGCTGATAAGTCCTCCGAGCCCGATCGGGAGCGCGAAACCTAACGCAGCTACCCTGCGGGTTCTCCCACGCGTGATGAGAAACGTCACGAGGCTTACACCAGCGAGACAGGCGGCGAGAGAAACTAGCGCTGGACCACCAATTGAAGATAGCCACACCAGAGGCCCATTGACCTGCCCCCATGCCAGCCGGACCCAGGAAAATCCACCGAATGGAAGCGACGAGCGGAGGAACTCCACCGCGATATACACAAATGGAAAAGCAAGGAACCCATACTGACAACGGGCAATGCGGACGCCAACCGCGCCAGTGATAAGCGCTGAGAGCGCCAGCGTAATAGCGAGCGCCACGTAGGGCATCGCGCCGACGAATGCTCCGATCCAGGGCAGGAGGATCAAGTAGCACGTGGCGGCATGGGCAAACCCGAGCAAGCAGCCAAATGCTGCACTTGGCGATGGCTTCGCTGCTGTAGCAAAACGTTTCCACGGCATCAGAGCGAGGTAGAACGCACCAACGCCGAGTACTGCGAGGAACCAGTACCCGAACGGCTCATAGGAGAACGCAACCGCAACGCCGGAAAGTACCGCGAGGACAAGTCGGAGTGACGCATTCACGACCGCGGTCCCTCTTCCCCACCTTCTGATCGGCGTTTGTGCTCTTCATAGAGCCAGTCTTCAATTTCATCCGTGTCAATGACGGGGTGCTCATCGTCGCTGGCCCCACGCTTAGGAGTTGGCCGCGTGAACGAGCCGTAGGAAGCAGAGTTTCGGGACATCGGCGTCGATTCGTACATCCTGATTCCAACATTTTCCACGCGTTGCCGCAGAGAGCGTGAAAGGTGGTTTCGGAGTATCGAGCGAGTAGGGCTGAAGACCAAGAAGAACCCCAGGATTGAAGAAACGAAGCCCGGAATGATGCAAAAAGCCCAGCCAACCATGAGAAGCGCAGAGTCGCCTGCTAGCTTCCCTACAGATGTTTTGCCACGTGCCGCCTTTGCGAGTTCGCCGCGGAGCGTGAGCGTCGCCAGTGCACCGCCTAGCACCATCAGCGCGAAGATTGCCAGCAAAGCCCAGCCAACGCCGATTGACTTCGCGACAAGGAAAAACGCCAGCGCTTCTACGAGGAAATACGTCAAAATGTAGATTGGCATGCCGACCATCTTAGCCGGACTACACGGTTACTTGCCTGAGGATTCTAGCTGGCTTAATAGCCACAGGACGTCCTTTCGGAGGTGCTGGAAGTATGGGGCGAAGTGATTGATGCCGGTTCTTCCCGGAAGCTTGGGAAGTTTACGCTTTTGAACGGGTCTACCCCACTTCTCCCCTAGTTCGGAGACCACTTGCCACGGGACGATGTCGTCGTGCTTACTGCCCCACAGTCTGAGTGGGATATCGAGTGGTGTACGAGTACCTAATGCTTGATCGTCGAGCGCTGCGGCTGTTTTCGGAAGATCCTCGAGGAGCGTAGACATTGGGATACCTGCTGCCGTCCAGTGTACGGTGCTTGCCCAAGCATGTCGGAGGACCGCGCCCACTGCACAGATGTTCGCATCAAGGATGACAGCGGACATACCAACGGGGCTGAGGTGGGGCATCAGCTCTTCCGTGATCTCTGGGTCGGATGCTAGAAGGGCGGCGACTGCGTAAAGAATCATGATGGACGGAAGCGTCCCATCGATGCGGTCGAGCATCGCAAGCAGATCTGCAGGTGGTGCTCCGACGACTGCGGCGCGCAGGTTCAATTCCGGCGCGTACTCCGGGTGCTCTAACCATGATGCTGCGGCGCCCCCGCCCTGAGAAAAACCCCAGAGACCAAGCTTTTCGACGCTGCAGCCTAGGCCTACGCTGGCGCGAACTGCATCGGCGAGTGCGTGGGCTGCTGCGCGGTGGAAGCAATAGAGCTGCACATTGTCTTCGGGATCTCGTGGATAGTCCGTCAACACGACATTCGCTCCCGCGGCGAGCAACATGTTGATCGCAGGCTGCTCGTAGGCAGCGATAAGGTCCAGCGGTTTGCGTCGAAGTCGAAGTCCCACAGTGCAGGAGTAGGAAGGGTCACATGCCGGGGCAACGCCTTGGGTGGAGGGGGCGAACGCGACGGTTGGACGCTGTCCATTGCCGTGCCAGGGACGCTTGCTGAGGAACACCGCGCCGGTAGCAGACATCACGCGTTCCCGCTCGTCGGTCGTGGTGTATTCAATTCTGAATGCGTTGGCACGATTGAGCCTGTACTGCAGCCCTATAGGACGAATCGGCGTTGCTTGCAACAATGTGCCAGGAGGAGCGCCGACTGCCCAGGTTGCTTTGCCATACTCCGCATCCGTGATCGGATGTGAATGCGTGAGGTCAACGCTAAGCGGCAGCAGTGTGCGAAGAGTTAAGCCGAACTCCATGTACGTGCTTTCCTAGATCTTCGGAGTGTCTCGCGGGTGGGGCTGCAAAGTCTTTGGCCTGGTGTTCAGCGCGTGTGCACCGTCTGCCTGGAGATGCACTATGTCCTCGATACGCATTCCCCAGCTGCCTGGTTTGTAAATTCCTGGTTCGATGGAAAAGACCATTCCTTCATCTAGGACGAGATCATTGCCGGTGACCAGGAACGGCGGTTCGTGGCCAGCCAACCCAATGCCGTGCCCGATTCGGTGCGTAAACCACTCGCCGTACCCGTGCTCGGAGATAATGTTCCTCGCAATCGCGTCGAGCTCTTCTGCTCGCATTCCAGGCCGAGCGGCGTCGCAAGCTGCCTGTTGCGCTTGCAAAAGCACTTCGTAGGCATCGAGCTGCTCTTGGCTACCCGGTGCTCCTTCGACAAGATACGTTCGCGTGCAGTCGGAGTGGTAGCCGCTCGCGATGGTTCCTCCGATATCGACGACGACGATGTCCCCTGCTTCAATGATTCGATCGGAGAAGTCGTGATGAGGGTTTGCGCCGTTGGGGCCAGAACCGACGATGATGAAGTCTACTGCGGTGTGCTCCTCCAGGATCGCCGTGTGCAGTGCGTCGGCCACAGTGCGCTCGGTAATACCTGGGGTAAGTAGCGAGGGAACGAGGGCATGAACGCGGTCGATTGCTTTGGAGGCCTGAGCCAATTGCGCAATCTCGTCATCATCCTTGACCATAAACAGACTAGACAATGCGTCCTGCGCAAGACAGGTCTTGAATGGATATCGCTGCAAAGCTAGCACGTGGTCCGCGGTGAGTGTGCTGCCCAGGCCAACGATCGGAGGCGTTGCGGTGTCGGCAGGCGATGCGATGAGTTCATAAACAATCTCGTAGGGGTCTTCGCCATCGCGCCACCCAATGGGGATGAGGGCTGGGTCGTCTGAGGGGAAGGAACCAGCGTCGGTGTTGGGGAGGACAACGGTAGCGCTTCCTTCATCGGTGAGCACGATAGCGGAGAGCCTCTCGTGCGTATCGATTTGTGTACCGGTCAGGTATTCAAATTCCGGACCAGGGCCGATGATCACGGCGCGCAGGTGATTTGCCGCAAGAAATTTGCAGGCTGCTGCGCGTCGACGTTCAAATGTATCGCTTCCGAAGAAAGTCATACGCCCATCGTAGGCGCACTAGTACTCGCACTAGTTCCCGATTGCCACTACACCGCGTCGAATAGCTTCTATCGCGCGGTTCGCATTGTTGCGAATCTCATCGCTGTAGCCGACCTTCTTCACCTGTTCTAGCAGGTCGATCACTTGCCGGCACCATCGGACAAAGTCGCCCGCGGTCAGTTCCGCGCCAGATTCTGCCGCGGCTGCAAGCGCGTACCCAAGCGGTGCGCCGGCGGTCCATTGGTGCAACGCGAGTGAGAAATGTGGGTCTGGCATTCTGGTGAGTGGAAGATTGTGGCGCTGCTCATCGGAAACGAGTTCGCCGTACACACGCATCGTTTCATTCATTGCGTGGGCCATTGGCTCTGTAGCGGCCTCCGGGGAGCCTCCCGTGGTACGGCGGTTCTCAAACACGACCATCGAGGCGACACCGGCGAGCTCGGCGGGGTCCAACTCGTCCCAGATCCCGCGTTTTAGGCACTGCGCAACGAGGAGGTCCGAAACATTGTGCAGCTTTGCTAAACGCTCGCCCTCATCAGTGACTTGGAATTCGCCTTCCACGAGCTCCACGTAGTCGAGTTCTTGCAGGAGCCCGATCAAGCGCTCGAATGTTCTGCCAAGTGTGTCGGTGGCGTTGTCTACTTGTCTGCTCATCCGGTCAAGTGCGCGCTGCTCCCGGGCAAGCTTCTCGCCTACTCGGGCCAGCATTTCGCGGTCCGTGGCCGGCCATGAGTGGACGGGGTGCGCATGAAGTTGCTCGCGAAGTTTCGTGACGGATTTTGGAGTGCGATACCGGGCTTTCTCACGCAGTCGCTTTGGTGCATGCACCGGGGCGTGGCGAAGCTGGCTTGCGATCTTTTTCGCAAATTTGCGTGGTTGGTCCCGCGTATGCCGCGGAACTTTCATTCGTCCTACGACGAGCGGAGTGTTCTTGAAAAAATCAGCGTTGATGCGGCTCGACCAGCCACGCTCGGTGGTGACCCAGGGGCGCGGATCGTCGTGTCTGCCGGCGGGCTGAACCACGACCGCGAGCTCCGGTTGACGTTTACCAGGAAGCGCGATGATCTCGCCAACTTCCAGTCGGGCCAGCACGCGGGCGACCTCGGTGTGCCGGTTGTCGAGCGCGTCTCTCCGTGCTTTCTTCTCCTCCACGCTGAGAGCATGTCGGATGTCCAAGTACTCCAACAGGTCCTCAATCGCGTGATCTGATGGTGGCGCGTACGAAGAGATATCGCGGGATAATTGGGCGCGAAGTCGAGCAACTTTGCCTTCCAACCGCTCTAGGTCCCTCACCTCGCCAACCACGGATCGGTCGGTTTGGAACTGAGCAAATGACTGCTCGATAAGTCGAATGGAGTCGTCGAAGCCATTCATGGCAAGCATGTTGATAGCCATGTTGTAGCCGGGAGCAAACGGTGAAATGAGAGGATACGTTCTTGTCGACGCCAATCCAGCTACATACTGCGGGTCCATCGCTGGCGCCCACTGCACAACAGCGTTGCCGAGCACATCGATCCCTCGCCGACCGGCGCGCCCCGTGAGCTGGGTGTACTGCCCTGGTGTGAGGTCTACGTGGCCCTCGCCGTTGAACTTGACCAACTTCTCCAGCACGACGGTTCGGGCCGGCATGTTGATGCCCAGGGCCAGCGTTTCCGTCGCAAACACCACCCGGACGAGCCCTTCCACAAATAACTGCTCGACGATGTGCTTGAACGCGGGCAATAGCCCTGCGTGATGCGAAGCGAACCCCCTCAGCCACGCGCTGCGAAGCTGCCGGTAGTCCAGTACTTTGAGATCCTCTTCCGGGATGCCTTCAACACCCGCGTCGATGATCTCGGCGGCACGTGCACGTTCCTCTTCTGTCGTGAGTTCCTTCCGCGAACGGAGGCATTGGTAGAGAGCGCCATCGCATCCCGCTCGAGAGAAGATGAACACAATTGCCGGAAGCATCTCTAGCCCATCGAGCACCTCGACAACTTCCGGCCGCCCAACCGGACGGTAGCGGTCTTGTTGGCGCGTCCGCCCATGGCGACGTCCACTCGAGCGGGCACGAAATCCGCGGCCTTCGCGGAAGTCATCCGCGCCTTCATCTGTAGTACGAGACTCGATACGCGCAATCTGGTGCGCTAACGCTCTGTTGAGCTCTGGCTCAGCGGAGGGGTTTGTAGGTTCGAACAGTGGGAGGACTTTCTTGCCCACCATCATGTACTGGCTGAGGGGGACTGGACGTTCCTCAGAAACGATGACCGAGGCATCGCCCCGCACGGTATTTAACCATTCACCAAACTCTTCCGAGTTCGACACAGTCGCCGAAAGCCCAACGATCTGGACGGAGTCGTCCAAGTTGAGAATGATCTCCTCCCAAACAGGTCCACGTTCCGGGTCTGCGAGGAAGTGGATTTCATCCATTACCACGTGGGTTAGTCGGTCCAGGCGAGGTGCTTCCGCGTACACCATGTTTCGGAGCACCTCTGTCGTCATCACGACGATGTCCGCCGAACCGTTGATGCTCACGTCGCCTGTCAGCAGTCCAACGGATTCTTCGCCGTATGCCGCGACGAAGTCGTGGTACTTCTGATTGCTCAGCGCCTTAATTGGTGTGGTGTAAAAGCACTTTGTGCCTCGCGAGAGCGCCAGCGCAACGGCGAACTCACCGACTACGGTTTTCCCGGATCCCGTCGGGGCGCAAACCAGTACTCCCCGATCGTCTTCGAGTGCCTGGCAAGCTTCAATTTGGAATGGGTCGAGCGGAAAATCCTTCGAGGCTTGAAACTGTGCGAGAAACGAGTCAGAGGAAGCGGACATGCCCCTACAGTACGTCGTTGAATGGATCCTCGGTAAACGTGTGCACGGGCTTTGGCTTCTCGACGGCCGCTACGTCACCAATCGGTGCTGCCTTTTCGATTGGCGAAGCTGCGTCGATAGGTCCTGAGGACTCGTCGTCGTCGAGGTCGAGCCAGTCCGGTCTGTTCCTGGCATGGCGCTTGTCATTGATCCTGCAGAACTGGAATGCGCACTCGACGAGGAGTGTGATGGAGAGCGCCAGCGCGACCATCGAGAACGGGTCCTGGCCGGGTGTCATAAACGCCGCAAAGATAAAGATCCCAACGATGATGATCCGGCGCTTATCCTTTACCTGTTCATAACGAATGATGCCCGCGACGTTGAGCATCACGATGATGAGGGGGACTTCGAAGCTCACACCAAAGACGACGATGAGCCCGAGCAAAAAGTTATAGTAGCTTCCACCAGACAGCGCGCCAATCTGCACCTCGCTGCCCATCGTCATCAGGAAGTACAGTCCTTTGTCCAAAACAAAGTACGCAAGCATCGCCCCGGCCACGAAGAGCAGTACCGCAAGCGTCACAAACGTGAATGTGTACTGTTTTTCATTCTTGTGGAGCCCCGGCGTGATGAATCGCCAAATTTGGGTCAGCCACACTGGTGATGCCATGACGAGCCCAGCGAGCGCGCCTACCTTCAGCCGCAGCATGAACATTTCGAAGGGGCCCGTCGCTAAGAGACGACAATTGCCATCACCTGTGAAGTCTGCTCGAAGCTCAGTCGGGAGGTTGCAGTACGGGCCTCGAATGATTTCGCCGAGTGGGTACCAGTGAAAAGGCGCAGACTGATACCAAATGAATCCCACAACGGTGCCGACGCACACTGCGACGAGCGAGACGATGACGCGGCGTCGTAGCTCTTTCAGGTGTTCAACGAGCGTCATCTCGCCGGTAGCATTCTTTGGCTTCCGACGAAATCGACGACCTGCCTTTTGTGCAGGCGGAACTTGCTGTTGCCCCACTGAACTACGACCTCCAAGAATTCCTTAACAAACGCTACTGGCGGTGCTGGTTCTCAGGCGCGTCCCAAAAACTTTGCTGAGCGTTAGGGCTTGTTTGCTGCTGCGGATTCGATGGAGGAGCGATTTCTTTAGGTTCCTGGCTCTGCGCAGGCTGCTGCGGAGTAGCTTGCGTCTCGTCGTCGTTGCGCAGCTCCTTGACTTCAGACTTGAAGATACGGGCGGAGCGACCCATCGAACGTGCCAAGTCGGGAAGCTTGTTTGCCCCGAACAATAACAGCACGATGGCCAAAATAATGAGGATTTCCATCCAACCTAAATTCGGCATTGGATTCCTTTCACACTGCTTGGGTAGAGTCCTCCGCTATTCTAATGCCTCTAAGCCGGAAAACGCACGACGGCGTGCCTCATCAGCCAGCTCTGGCGGACCGATGAGTTCGATGCGGTCTCCTTGGCTAAGGCAGAAACGGATAAGCCAGTCCGCGGACCCGTAGACCATGGTTGCCTCAATCCGTCCGTCATCATAGGCATCACCGATTTCGATTTCCCAGTAGTCCGCAAGCCATGTCGCATCGGAAGATACGAGTAGGTTAGCGATGTTTTCGGAGTCGAAGCCAAACGGGTCGGAGCCATCGAACGTCTTGCCTACCGCAGAACGGTCGGCTGGAACTTCGGTCAACTGGGCGTCACGAATACGGTCAGTTCGGAAGCTCTTCTCCTCTCCTCCATCCAGCGCCGTGAAATAGGTGTGACCACCTTGGTGAAAGAACCGAATACCGGTCAACTGGCGCTCACGAAGCGTATCGGAGGAAGGCGAAAAGTATGTCACCTGCACTTGAACGCCTTGCTGCAAACCACTTTGAAGTATCCCCAGGATGGATTCTTGATCGCTTTGCTCCCCATCCGCGTCAAGCACGGAGGTACTGCCAACTACAGCTCGCAACTTCTCTGCTGCAGAACTCAGCGCCGCTTGGTCGAGCAGGCCTGGCATGGTCTCGAATGAGTCGAGCAGCAGTAACAATGTGTTTGCCTCGGTTGGTGTGAGACGCAAGGGCCGACTCAAACCTTGGTCGTCAATGACGGTCACCTCGGTCCACGAATGTTTGAGATCAATCATCTCCCCGGGGCCATTGCCAACTCCCGACAAATGGAGCATCGCCAAGTCGCTTTTCACCTGTTCCGCGTCAGTTCCGATGTCCCGCGCTATTTCCATTGGTGAACGATCTGGGTGCTGCGACAGATATGACAACAGGTTTAAAAGCCGTGCCAGACGCACCTGGCGTTCGACAGCAGTGTCTTGTTTCATGCTTCAACTCGTTCCTGTCCTCGAAGCTGTTTACGCAAGAGTGCAGATACCTCTTCGTGGATATCGGGCGGCGTAATTGAGCGCACATGCGGAGCAAGGCTCGCGAGAGTGCGCACGAGCCAGTCGCGTTCGACCCCACTGACAGCTATCCGGTCCAGACCCGCTGCAGAGCCTTCTGAGCGCTCTCCTTGCAGCGATAGCTCCTCGCCTACACCAGCTGAAATTTCCACCACGGCATCGGCAAGCGGGCCACGAAGTACGTTCTGAAGTACGTCACGCGGGTCCTTGGTGGCGTCGTGAAACGATGTCTGATTCTTCGACTTCCTGATGTTGCTCACCTTCATCAGTCTGAAGACGCGCTCTTGGCCGCGATCGCAGTCCCAACCAACAAGGTAAGTCTTGTTATTGAGAGGTACGACGCTCCAAGGGTCGAACGTTCGGCGCTGGATCGACGCACCTGGAGCTGGCTGAAAATCGAACGTCATGCGGGTCTTGGTGCGTGCGCAAGCCAAGGCCGCCTTGAGTACATCAGGGTCGAGGTTGATGATGTCGTTGTCGACGAACGCAATGGTTGGGCTATCAAACATCCTGGTAACGCCAGATGCCGCGATCTTTGTCCAACCGGATCGCGCAAACGCGCCTAGGCGTCCCGCCTGGCTGAGATCAACTACGAGGCCAAGCGCCGTTGCCTCCTCAACAGTGAGGTTGAGCGGCTCGAGTTCATATTTATCGTGTTCGATCCATGCCTCGCCTGCTCGAGTTTCTGCGGGCACGCCAACACGGCGAAGGTCGTCGACGTCGCGCTTAATCAGTTTTTCCAGGGCCTCTGGAGTTCGATCAGCGTATCCGTCGACGTGCTTGGCAATCCACTGCTGTGTCCTCGGACGCGGTGACCCCAGTAACGCGAACGCCAAGTTCAGCTGCCGGGAAGTCATTACATCACTACGTGTCATGATGCTCCTGTTGGTGGTTGTCCACGATGTATTGGATCAAAGCGTCGACGTCTGCGTTCTCGGTTTCGAAGGGATCGAGAAGCTTGAGCGTTCGAGGCTCTGGACGGTTTACTTTCAGGTGCACCCAGTCGACGTTGTGCTCCGCGTTGTAGTCCCGAGCAGCTGAGAGGAACCTGCCCCGCAGCGCGGCGCGAGTCGTGGCAGGAGGCTGCTCAGCAGCCATTCGAATGTCCGCGTCGGTAGTCCAACGCGCCGCGAGGCCTTTGCGTTGCAGCAGGTAGAACAGACCACGCTCCGGGTTGATGTCGTGATAGGTCAAATCAATCTGTGCCAATTTCGGATGTGACCAGTCCGTGTCTAGTTTTTCACGAACTTGCTCTAAGAGCTTGTGTTTGATCACCCAGTCGATCTCTGTGTCAACCGCAGAGAAATCCTGCGTCTCGATTGCAGTCAGCACTCTTTGCCATAGCTCCACTACCCGACTGAGTTCCTCGTTTGAGGTTCCCTCGTCTGGCCGTTGTGTCAGCCATTTTGTGGCGGCGTCAAGAATCTGTTGCTGCACCGCGAGTGCTGTAACAGTTGAACCATCTTTACAAGTAAGGAGCGTTTGGCCAGTCGGGTCGAGCGCAATCGCTCGAATATGCTTGATCGGATCTTCGAGCTCCACGTTCGGCATCGGGAAGCCAGCCTCAAGCATCTCAATGACCAGCTGCGTCGCGCCTACCTTGAGTGCGAACGTAGTTTCCGACATGTTGGAGTCACCGACGATGACGTGCATTCGGCGGAATCGATGAGAATCTCCGTGTGGCTCATCTCGAGTGTTAATGATGGGACGCGTGCGCGTGGTGGCAGATGAAACCCCTTCCCACACCTGGTCGGCGCGCTGGGACAGCACAAACTTGCCCTTATTGATCATTCCTGCGCCACATATTAGCTGTCTCGTAATCAAAAAAGGCAGGAGCTGCTTGCTAAATGACTTCAGGACGATTTCGCGACTCACCAGATAATTCTCGTGTGCACCGTAAGAGTTGCCCTGTGAGTCGACGTTGTTCTTAAACAGGTACACCTGGGCCGGAATCCCCTCCTGCGCAAGGGCTTCCTCTGCATGCAGCGCAAGCTGGTGGTAGAGCATCTCGCCGGCCTTGTCGTACTGCAAGAGCTGCATCAGCGAGTCGCATTCTGGCGTCGCGATTTCAGGGTGCGCACCTACGTCGAGGTAGAGCCGAGAGCCGTTCTGGGTGAAGATATTCGACGACCGATAGCGCGAAACTACCGGCCGGAACAGGTAGCGCGAAAGCTCTTCCGGACCAAGGATGGATTGCCCATGTGCGTAGGCGGCGAGCCCAAACTCCGTCTCTACCCCCATGATCCGGCGCGCATACAGCGCAGGGTGTTCGGAACTCATTGGCCACCTTTTTGAACGAATGAGCGCACAAACTCCTCAGCGTTCGTGTCAAGCAAGGCATCAATCTCATCGAGTAAATCGTCAGTGCCTGTCACCTCGACCTGGGCTTGGGCGCTGTTGCCTTCTTCATTCTGCGGTTCCGGGGTGTCTCCTCCACCGAACATTTGTTGCTGCTTAGACATGCTTATACCCTAGCGCGTTTAGCAGCTCCGATGCCGTTGTAGCGAGGTTGATGATTTGGGCAGTTTGCTCATACGTCCAGCCATTGACATCGTCGAGCGGCACGCGGACCATTCGATCCTCAATCCTGAAAACGATGGACTGCCAACTCGATGCCGCGATCTCTTCCCCAAACTTTTCGGTTACCTTGCCACGGAAGTACGCGCGGGAGTTTCTCGGCGGGTTCTTTGCTGCGTGAGCAATCTCCTCATCGCCTACTAGCGTCCGTATCGATCCTTTTCGGACGAGTGCGTGATACAGCGATTTCGCAGGATCTATGTCAGCGTACTGGATGTCGATCATTTTCAACTTTGGGTCGTCCGCGGCTACTCCTCGGTCCATGAACGAGCGCACAAGCGCCCACTTGGCCGTCCAATCAAGGCGATCCGCGGTGCGCAGTGGGTCGACTGCGAGATCATCGAGCACTTCAGCCCAAAGAGCGAGCACTCGCTTATCGACGTCCCCTTCGTTTGGCAGCCCCTGCACCCGATCTCGGATTTCCCGGAGCACCTCGATTGCTGTGCAACGCCTACCGTTGGCAAGAAGTAGTTTGTGTGTGCACGTTGGGTCGTGGGAGATGCGTTGCAGCTCAGCAACCGGGTCCTGGATGGTGAGGTCCGAGAAGTCCACTCCAGCTTCGATTGCGTCGAGCACGAGTTTGGTCATGCCCATCTTCAAGAAGTTGGAGTACTGGCTCATGTTGGCGTCACCGATGATGACGTGGAGGCGTCGAAACTGTGTAGCGTCAGCGTGTGGTTCGTCGCGCGTGTTGATGATGCCTCGGTTCAGTGTCGTTTCGAGTGAGATTTCCTGCTCGAAGTAGTCTGCGCGCTGTGAAATCTGGAAACCGGCATATTCACTTTCGCGCCCGATGCCGACTCGTCCGGCGCCAATGATGACCTGCCGAGTGACGAAGAACGGCATGAGCCCCTCTACCACCGCTGCGAAGTCAGTGTGGCGTGAGTACTGGTAGTTTTCGTGACTGCCGTACGACTGGCCCTTGCCATCGACGTTGTTCTTGTAGAACTTAATGGGTGGGCATGGTGCAGCGCCGTCAAGCACCGAAATACCTTCGTCCCACAGATCACGGATGTCGTCCATGGACTGTCGCAAGTAGAGATCACCAGCGGCGTCGTACAGCATGGCGTCCCAGGCGTTATCAACTTCCGGGGAGGAGTATTCAGGATGGCCGTGGTCGACGTAATACCGAGCACCGTTAGTAGTCACCACATTAGCCACGCCAATCGCGTTTGGGTCGACAACAGGAACCGTCCGATAGCGTTGGAGGTCGTATCCGCGAGTATCCTTCAGCGGGTGTTCCTCCGCGTAGTCCCATCGGCTTCGAGCACTCGTATGCATCGCAGCGTATGCCACGACAGCATGCGTCGAGGTTATGAGCGGGCTGAGCGTCGGGTCGCTCGGAGTCGTGATGCCATACTCAGTTTCTGTTCCCATGAAACGTCCCATGGCTCACGACTGTACCGCGACGCTACCTCCCGTGCTGGCATTTACCAGCCGCGCTCAGCCAAGCGATGCGGCGCAGGCAGATCGCTTACGTTAATGCCAACCATTGCCTCGCCAAGGCCGCGTGAAGCTGCTGTGACTTCGGCGATGTCTTGCCAGTTGCGGGTTGCACGAACGACAGCTTCCGCGCGCTTCTCTGGATGCTCGGACTTAAAGATGCCCGAGCCGACGAAGACGCCGTCAGCGCCAAGCTGCATCATCAGAGCTGCGTCAGCCGGTGTTGCAACGCCACCAGCGGTGAACAGGGCAACGGGAAGCTCGCCGTGTTCAGCAACGTACTTCACCAGATCATATGGGGCTTGCAGCTCTTTCGCCGCGACGTAGAGCTCATCTGGGTTAGACGCTACCGTAGCCTGCAGCTGTGCGATTTGGGCTTTGATAGTGCGGATATGTTTCGTGGCCTCGGAGACATCACCAGTACCAGCCTCGCCTTTGGAACGAATCATGGACGCGCCTTCATTGATGCGGCGAAGTGCTTCACCCAAGTTTGTCGCACCGCACACGAAGGGGGTGTTGAACGCGTTCTTATCGATGTGGTTGACATAGTCAGCTGGGCTGAGCACCTCGGACTCATCGATGTAATCGATTTTGAGATGCTCCAAGATCGCGGCCTCGACCGTGTGTCCGATGCGCGCCTTTGCCATGACTGGAATTTCCACCGCGTCGAGGATCGCTTCGATGAGGTCGGGGTCGGACATACGCGCCACCCCTCCCTGGGCACGGATGTCTGCCGGGACTCGCTCAAGTGCCATGACGGCAACGGCGCCGGCATTCTCCGCAATCTTCGCCTGCTCTGCGGTCACGACGTCCATGATGACGCCGCCGCGCAAGCTGTTGGTCAACTCTGCATGTTTCGAAAAATCAGTCATGGGTTCCATCATGCGGTACGATCTGGACGATTACGAGGTCCAGTTTTACAGCAATATTTTGTACCAGTTGGTGAGTATGTTCTTTCCAGTCTCGCGTAACGCATCACTTTCACTTCCTGCTCAAATCGCAGCGCAAATCCGAACCGCGGTTGCCGAAGGCACACTGCGACCCGGAGACACCATCGCATCTACCCGCGAGCTTGCTGCCCAACTCGGCGTATCGCGTGGGACCGTGGTCAGCGCGTTCGATCAGCTCATCAGCGAAGGCTATCTGGATACCACGCAGGGAGCACCAACAAGGATTCATCCTGAGCTCCGAGTACCGAAGCAGTCGATACAACGGAGGCAAAGAGCATCCAACGAGGCGTCAACACCTGCAGTACTTTCGCTGGTCCCAACATCAGGTATCGACGGCATGATCCGGCCAGCAGCCTGGCACCGTGCATGGCGCGAAGCCTCATATTGCGTGCCGAAACAGGCCGACCCACAAGGCGAGCCGAAACTACGGACTGCAATCGCCGAGCACCTGCGAGTAGCTCGTGGGCTTCACGTTGCTCCGGAGGAGGTCATCGTCACCGGGGGGACCCGCGAAGGACTGCTGCTCACGCTGATGTCTATTGGCAACAGCGTCCGGGTTGGTGTTGAAACTTCGGAGTCTAGCGGGCTTCGTTCCGTGATCGCTCTCGCAGGCCATGCGACGGTGCCCTGCCAATGTGACGACGAAGGCGTGTTGGTCTCGCAGCTTCCATGCGACATCGACGCACTGCTCATCACGCCAGCACACGTGCCGCCGTTTGGCGGTGTCATGACAGTACGCCGACGCGTTGAGTTACTCGAATGGGCATCGGCAACGGGTACGTTGCTCATCGAGGATGACTTCAACACAGAACTGCGCTACCGAACCGCTCCCCAACCGACACTGAGTGCTCTACCGAACTCAGGCAATGTGCTCACGCTCGGTACTTTCACAACGCTGCTGCACAAGCAGCTTTCCGCCGGCTACATCGTCACCACACCGGATACGTTTTCCTCGGTGCAAGAGACCCGGGAAGTGCTAGGAATGCCGGTGTCGACAGTTACCCAACACGCGATCGCGCACCTACTGACTGATGGCACCGTCCGGAAAAGCACCAAGGCGTTTCACACTAGGCTTGCGAAGCGGCGTCGACAAGTAACCCCACTCCTCGAGCGTATTGCCGAAGTCAGTGGTGCGAGCAACGCTGCTATGAGCAACACGAGTAGCGCTGACATTATCGTTGAGTTTTCTCATCAACGCGATCTGCAGCGCTTCAGGGAGCAGCTGAAACGCGCTGGCTGCGTTTGCGCGACCGGTGATTCAACTGGCGCTGGCGAAGACTGTTTTGCACTACTCAGTTTCTCAACGCTGAGCGACCAAGACTTTGATGCCGCAACGCGCTCCCTCACTGAGTTTCTAGGATGCTGACCTAGCGACGACCTCCACAGCGACCACCTGCTTGCCATGTCGACCGGCTAGGCGCGACCAAGTATCTGGGTCGGCAGTATTTGGCAGGTCCTCATTTTCCTGCTGCTCCGCGCGAACCGCCGCACGCAGGTGCTCCGCAGTAACGCCGGTATCTGACTCGCCGGAAATAGCGTCCTTGATAGCAAGCTTTTTGGCGCGGCTGACAATGTTCGCGATCATCGCACCAGAGACAAAGTCAGAGTAGTGCAACGTCTCCTCAGAGCCATCAATCAACCGGAGACGGACGAAAGGCCGCGGCGCGAACAACTCCTCGACGGCGATCTGTGCAAGCTCCTCGATAGGAGCTGCGTGAGGGACTTCAGGGCGTAAGTACCGGCCGAAGATATCGAGGGCCTCAGCTTTAGTCGGGCGTGAAATCCGCACCTTGATATCGAGGCGTCCAGGTCGGAGAATCGCAGGGTCAATGAGCTCTTCCCTATTCGTCGCGCCGATGACGATGACGTTCGAAATATCTTCTACGCCGTCAATCTCTGTGAGCAGCTGCGGCACAACTGTCGTTTCCATATCGGAGGACACCCCCGAACCGCGGGTACGGAAGATCGACTCCATCTCATCGAAGAAAATGATCACGGGGCGACCTTCCGAGGCGAGCTCCCTCGCACGCTCGAAAATCAGCCGGATTCTACGCTCGGTCTCTCCCACGAACTTATTCAGCAGCTCGGGGCCCTTCACGTTGATGAAGTGCGCCGACGCACTATGACCAAGCCGGTGCGCCAACGAATTCGCGACCGCTTTCGCAATCAGCGTCTTACCGCACCCGGGCGGGCCGTACAGTAGCAGGCCCTTCGGGGGCTTCAAGTCATACTGCTGGTAAAGGTGAGGGTGGGCGAACGGCAGCTCAACCGCATCGTGGATGAGCTCAATCTGTTCTTGGAGCCCGCCGATGTCCTCATACGTCACATCGGGTACTTCTTCGAGTGAAAGCTGGTTCACCTCGGTCTTTGCAATGCGCTCAAACGCGAACTGTGCGCGCACATCAGTAAGCAACGTGTCACCGGCACGGCTTTCACGCTGTAGCTCGTCTGTAAGCCGTACGACGTGCTCCGTTCCCTGGATGTCTTGCACAATAGCGCGACCGGCGTCCAGCTTTTCAACGAGCGTAGCTAGCTGGCCCACAGCAGGATATTGGCAGACCTCGAGTACCACGCTGCCATCGCCAAGCCTCACCAGCGACCCCGGCTTCACTCGGTCGATCGCGATCGTTGGCGCGACCTTGACACGCATATGCCGACCGCTTGTAAAGACTTCAGCGTCTGTCCCATTGCCAGTGGACGCAAGGAACAGGCCGTACGTCGAAGCTGGGTCGCCGAGGGACTCGACCTGTTCGTAGAGCTCTTGCAGCTTGTCCCGACTGGTTTTGAGCATGTCCGCAAGCTGTGCATTGCGCGCGCGGAGCTGCTGGTTGTCGCGTGTGAGTACCTGGACTTCGGGCAAGCGTTCAGTCATACAAGGAATCTTAGCGACGCGCGCGCCGTTGCGGACGAGGTGGTGTCACTCCGTCCGCGAGTCGGCGCGTCCACACGAGAAATGCAGTGTGCGCGTTCATGCGGTGTTCTGGTCGAGTTGCCAGACCTTCGACCTTCCATTCACGCAGCAGGGTTTCCCATGCGCGAGGTTCCGTAAAGCACTTTGCCTCGCGGATGCCCTCCATAATGTTCATCAGCTGCGGGACGGTTGCCACGTAGGTCATGAAAACGCCACCGGGGATCAACACATTCTTGACGGTGTCGATGAAGTGCCACGGCTCAACCATGTCCAAGATCACGCGGTCAACTGGTCCACCAAGGTCCTCTTGAGTGACCTCACCGAAATCTCCCAGACGTGGTGTCCACCAATCAGGGCGACCGTTGAAGTAGTCCTCTACGTTGTCTTTCGCGAACTTCAGATGATCATCGCGAATCTCGTAGGAAAACACATGGCCATCGGGCCCGACAGCACGCAAGAGCGACATCGTGAGAGCACCGGAACCTGCGCCGGCCTCCAACACGCGCGCACCCATAAAAATGTCGCCCTCGACAAGAATCTGAGCGGCATCCTTTGGATAAATGACCGCGGCGCCGCGCGGCATGGATAACACGTGATCAACGAGAAGGTGCCTGAAACAGAGATAGTCCGCACCCAAGGTGGACTTCACCACCGAGCCTTCGTGCGCGCCGATGATGTCGTCGTGGCTGACAATCCCCTTATGTGAGTGAAACTGCCCTCCTTCAACGAGTTGGATGGTGAAGTGGCGACGCTTTGCGTCCGTGAGTTGGACTTTATCGCCAACGCGAAATGGACCTGAATACATGTTGTTCAGTATGCCTTACACTCGCGCATCCGTGTAAAAGGCGTGGAGCGCCTGTACAAACCACTTCATATCCTCTACCCCACACATTTCACGGGCGGAGTGCATCGAGAGCAACGGAACACCAACATCCACGGTAGGGATGCCAAGGCGCGTCGCGGCGATAGGTCCGATCGTCGAACCGCAAGGGACGTCGTTGTTTCCGACGAACACCTGGTTCGGCACACTCGCCGCCTCGCAAGCGCGAAGCCACGTTGCCTCAGTTTCCGCGTCGGAGGCGTAGCGCTGATTTGCGTTCACCTTCAGGACAGGCCCGGCGTTCAGCAAAGGGCGATGCGAAGGATCGTGCTTTGTTGCATAGTTCGGGTGCACCGCGTGAGCAGCGTCGGCTGAGATCATCGAAGACCTAGCGCAGAGGCTCAGGAAGTCATTGACCCCCAGACCGGACGCGATTCGTCGTAGGAATCGCTCGAGTAGTGGGCCTGCTGCGCCCGTCGGTGAGTTTGAACCGACCTCTTCGTGGTTGAACGCGACGAGAACCAATACATCGGAATGTGTTGCCTCACGTTGGGCTTCAATCAGCGCTTCTAGGCTCGCCCACACACTGGTAAGGTTGTCAAGCCGACCAGCCATCAGCATGTTACCAATCACTGCACCAGGCTGCGTATCTACCGTAATCAGCTCGTGCGCAGCAATTGACTCGCCACCCAACCCAATTTGCTCACCGATGACTTCCAAGAGCGGACGATCCACGCCGAGCACCGGCTGCGTGTGTTGTTGGCGCTCAACCGGAGGCGTATCCGCTCGGTACAAGTGAATTGCGAGGTTCGGGACCCGAGCAATCGGACCAGTATTTACCAAGTGGGTCTTCCCACTCGCGTCCACCACACGCCCCGCAAAGGCAAGGTCACGGTCGAACCAACTCTGCAAAATCGGCCCGCCGTAGACCTCAACTGCCACCTGATGTATCCCCTCTCCCTTAACGTCAGGCCTCGGCTTCACCATAAGCCCAGGGGAATCCGTATGCGACCCAACAATCCGAAATCGGCTGGTCTCGGAGTCAAACTCTTCGGGTATCCACCACGCTACGACTGCCCCTCCTTCGACGGCCACATGGCCACCCGGAGTTGTGGGAGATGCAGTGGAGCTGGCGTCGTCAAGAAATCCTTTGCCTACGAGCAACGAGCGAACTTGGTTAGCTGCGTGGAACGCGCTCGGGCTTGCGCTAAGAAATCGAAGAAACGAATCAATCGATGTAGTCATACGTGCGAGTCTAGCTCGAGAGAAACCACTAGGATAGGACGAATATGAAAGCGAAACCGTTAGCCCTGTCCCCCTCGCGCGCGTCCGACTACCAGCAGTGCCCACTGCTCTACAGGCTGCGAGCGATCGACAAAATCGAAGAACCCAAAACTGAGCCCCAGGTCAAAGGCACCCTCGTGCATGCCGTCCTCGAGGAACTGTTTGGGATGGAACGCGAACAACGCACCTACCCTGCGGCGGTCAAACTCATCGTCCCCGCATGGCAGAAGATGTGCGAACAGGACCCCAGCGTTGCAGACCCCATCGAGGACGAACAACTGCTTTTTATCGACGCCCGCACGCTCCTACGCGGATATTTCCAGATGGAAAACCCACTTGGCTTTGACTCACACAAGCAAGAAATGTACGTCAATACTGTGCTGCCTAACGGTGTGCCCGTGCGAGGCTTCATCGACCGCGTTGACGTCGCGCCAACTGGTGAAATCAGGGTCGTTGACTACAAGACCGGCAAGAAACCACAGCCAAGGTTCTCACACGACGCGAAGTTCCAGATGCGCTTCTACGCACTGGTGTACTGGCGGCTTTTCAACGAAATACCTGATCAACTGCGGCTCATGTATCTCAAGGTGGCAGACTCACTCTTCCTTACCCCTTCAAGTGAAGAACTCGAGTACTTCGAGCGCGACCTCGGTGAACTTTGGGCCAAAATTACCCGTGACGGTGAATCCGGACAGTTCCGACCAAAACGTTCCAGGCTCTGTGATTGGTGTGCGTTTCAGGCGTACTGCCCGGAGTTCGGCGGGACGCCACCGCAGTACCCTGGGTGGCCGGGGTCCGCGGCGGATGTGGAGTAAACACCGCGACGGACCACTGCAGGCTAAAACTAGAATAGCCCCTTGATGTTGCCACTCGAATCGACATCAATGTTGTTGGCTGCTGGATATTTCGGCAGGCCAGGCATCGTCATTACAGCACCAGTGAGTGCTAGTACGAATCCGGCACCCGTACGCGGAATGAGCTGACGCACATGCAGTGTGTGCCCCTCAGGCGCTCCGAGGCGAGAGGGGTCGTCGCTAAACGAGTACTGCGTTTTTGAGATACATACCGGTAGGGCATCTGCACCACTCGCACGCAAGTTCTCGAGGTCTTTCCGCGCCGCATCCGAGTACTGAACGTCTGCCGCGCGGTATACCTCGCGGGCAATCGTCTCGATTGACTGCTCGACACCTTCCTCCGGGTTGTACAGCGACGATGAAGCACCGTCGACCAGGTTGCCAAGGACCGTCTTTGCCAGCTTCTCGGCGCCTTTACCGCCTTTCGCCCATACCTCGGCCTCTTCCAGTGCAACACCGAAATCCTTTGCCCACTTTGCCATCCAAGCGCGCTCGCGATCCGTGTCAGAAGTGAACAGGTTGAGCGCCACGACAGGGCGGACACCAAATTTACGAAGGTTTTCGACGTGCCGCTCAAGGTTCACAATGCCCTTCGCCAGCGCATCCAGGTTTTCAGACTTGAGATCGGAGCGGTCAACACCACCGTTGTACTTGATAGAACGGATAGTGGCGACCACTACCGCGCCAGCCACGTCGAGGTCACCGTAATGTGACTTGATATCGAAGAACTTTTCCGCGCCGAGATCAGCCCCGAATCCTGCTTCCGTAAAGACGTAGTCAGCACACTTCTGTGCTGTCTTCGTGGCAATCAAGGTGTTGCAACCATGGGCAATGTTTGCAAACGGACCGCCATGGATAAATGCAGGAGTGCCACCCATGGTCTGCACAAGGTTCGGCTTCAATGCGTCTTTTAGCAGCGCTGTCATAGCCCCGGCTGCATTAAGCTCACCCGCAGTCACCGGCTTGCGGTCGTAGGTAAAACCGACAGTGATTCGTGCCAGGCGTTCGTGGAGGTCGTCAAGGTCGTTCGCAAGACCGAGGATTGCCATAATTTCCGAAGCCGCGGTAATCGTAAATCCAGTCTCCGTCGGTACTCCGTGGGCTGGTCCCCCCAGACCAGTTACTACGTTTCGCAGTGAACGATCGTTGACGTCCAAGCACCGCTGCCACGTAATACGCCGCGGGTCGATATTCAACTCGTTGCCCTGGTGAATGTGGTTATCGATCATCGCAGCCAGTGTATTGTTCGCACTGGTAATCGCGTGGAAGTCCCCAGTGAAGTGGAGGTTAATGTTCTCCATCGGAACCACCTGCGAGTAGCCACCACCTGCCGCGCCGCCCTTCAAACCCATCACAGGGCCGAGCGACGGTTCACGGAGTGCAACGATGGCGTCTTTGCCAAGATTCGTGAACGCATCGGTAAGGCCAATCAGGGTAGTCGACTTCCCCTCCCCCGCTGGGGTTGGGGAAACACCTGTGACAAGAATAATCTTGCCTTGTTTATCGTCCTTGACAAGCGAGGGGTCGACCTTGGCCATGTACTTGCCATATGGAATCAGCGCATCTTCGGAAATACCGGCCTTGAACGCAATAGTGGAGATCGGTTCAAGCGTATGCGCTTGAGCGATCTCCACATCAGTTAGAACTTCGGACTTGGGGCTGTCGTGATGTTGTGTAGACATGCCCCCAGTCTAGCTTTAAATCAGCACCGCCCCAATGAGGTAGCCGAGAATTACCGAGACTGCGATGCAGACGATACCCGGCAAAATGAATGGGTGGTCGAAGACGTACTTGCCGATTCGGGTCGAGCCTGTATCGTCCATCTCCACTGCTGCAAGCAGGGTTGGGTACGTCGGAAGCACGAACAGTGCGGACACTGCTGGGAATGCTGCAACAGCGGTGAGCGGGCTGACGCCAATTGCGAGAGCAGCTGGGATAAGTGCCTTCGCGGTGGCAGCCTGCGAGTAGAGCAGAGATGCGGCGAAGAACAGAACGACTGCGAGCAGCCATGGCTGTGCCGTCAGGACGTCACCAGCAATGTTTTGAATGTCCTCAATGTAGTGGTTAATAAAGGTCGTACCCAGCCATGCAACACCAAGCACACACACAGAAGCAGACATGCCGGAACGGAACACTTGGGTGTTCAAGACCTCAGCTGCGCGAGACTTCGTAATAAGCAGGATCGCAGCGGCAGCGGAAAGCATGATCGCCATGATTGCCTCGTTACGAGGGACGGTTGGGTTCTCGATGAGACCGATCTGATCGGAGATGATCGTCGCGTAGAACATAACGATGACAATCGCGACAAGGAAGATCCACACGGAGGCCTTTGCGCCATCCTTCGGCTTGTAGCTGTCTTCGGTGGTGCTCGACTTTGCTACGAGACCGTCTGCGAGGCGACGCTGGTACACCTCGTCGTCAACGAGGTCTTTACCAAGCTTGTTCGAAACCCAAGCGGTTGGGAAAATCGCGAGGAAGGTCGCAGGAATCATGACGCCGAGCAACTGCAGGTAGCCGACGCCCAGAGGCTCAAGCACGGAGGCCATAAAGACGACTGCTGCCGAAATCGGGGAAGCCACGATTGCCATCTGCGATGCGATGACTGCGACCGAAAGCGGGCGGGATGGGCGAACTTCGCCCTCCTTAGCAACCTCAACGATAACTGGAAGAGTGGAAAAAGCGGTGTGGCCAGTGCCTGCCAGCACGGTCATCAACCAAGTAACGATTGGCGCGTACACCGTGACGCGCTTTGGATTGCGGCGTAGGAACTTCTCAGCGAGGTACACGAGATAGTCCATGCCCCCCGCCAGCTGCATTGCAGAAATAGCAGCGATCACACACATGATGATGCCGATGACATCAAAGGGGATGTCATCGGCGGTTACGGACATACCAGTGAGTCCGAGAAGCAAAACGCCAAGGCCACCGGCAAAACCGATAGCAATGGAACCCATCCGGGCGCCGAGAACAATGGCGCCGAACAGGATGATGAGTTGTATCACAAGTAACACAGGAACTCCCCTGATTCGGTCGAATTAGTATTCGCTTCCATTATCGCACTAAGAGGCGATAACTACCGAATCAGGGGAGTGTGAGATTTACTACTTTTGGTTGATTAGTCCTCGTCGAAAAATTCGCCGCGGTACTCTGGGTGCATCAAGTTGTCCTTGCCCAGCACAACCTTCAGCTCCTCCTCCGTGAGCAGGCCACGCTCGAGAACAAGATCACGAACGCTCTTACCCGTAGCAGCAGCTTCCTTACCAATGACGTCACCATTGTGGTGGCCGATCACTGGGTTCAGGTATGTGATGATGCCGATGGAGTTGTTCACAAAGGCCTCACACACATCCTTGTTAGCGGTGATGCCAACGATGCACTTCTCACGTAGCGTACGAACGGCGTTGGTGAGGAGACGGATGGAATTGAACAGGGCCTCGGCAACTACCGGCTCCATGACATTGAGCTGGAGCTGGCCGGCCTCAGATGCGGTCAGGACGGCAACGTCGTTGCCGAAGACCTTGAAGCACACCTGGTTTACAACCTCAGGGATGACAGGGTTCACCTTCGCAGGCATGATCGAAGAGCCAGCCTGCATTTCCGGCAGGTTGATCTCGTTCAGGCCAGCACGTGGGCCGGAGGACAGCAGGCGAAGGTCGTTACATACCTTAGAGATCTTCATCGCGGCGCGCTTCAGTGCGGAGTGCATCCACACGTAGTCGCCGGTATCGGACGTTGCCTCAATCAGGTTCGGTGCGCCCTTGATATCCAGCTTGGTGACTTCCGCGAGAGCCTCAACGATCTTCTGACGGTAGCCGTCTGGAGTGTTGAGCTCGGTACCAATTGCGGTTGCACCGAGGTTGACGGTCAGCAGTGCTTGTGCTGCGGACTTGATGACGTCCAGTTCCTCCTCAAGCAGTGCGCCGAAGCCAGTGAATTCCTGGCCGAGCGTCATCGGGACTGCGTCCTGGAGCTGGGTGCGCCCCATCTTAATGATGTCGTCGAACTCTTCACCCTTAGCGTTGAGCGCCTTGGTGAGCTCCTCAAGCTCGGTCAGCAGGCCCTGGACGGCGTAGTACACACCGAGGCGAAGGCCGGTCGGGTATGCGTCGTTGGTGGACTGGGACATGTTGACGTCATCATTCGGGTTGATGATGTCGTAGCTACCCTTTTCTTCACCGAGGATCTCAAGAGCGAGGTTTGCGACAACCTCGTTGGTGTTCATGTTCAGGGACGTGCCAGCGCCACCTTGGAACTGGTCGATTGGGAACTGGTCCATGCAGCGACCGTTGTCGAGGATCTCGTCGCAGGCCTTGACGATGGCGTCCGCCTTCTTCTTTGGCAGAACGTGGAGGCGGTTGTTGGCCAGTGCGGTGGCTTTCTTTACTTCCACCATGCCACGAATGAACTCTGGCAGGTCATTGATGGTCTGGCCGGAGATCGGGAAGTTGTGGACGGCACGCAGGGTGTGGATGCCGTAGTAGACGTCGGAGGGCACTTCGAGTGTGCCAAGCAGATCTTCTTCAATGCGATTACTCATGCCACTGATTGTACGCAAAATCGACGCTATGCAACTTTTGGACCACCTAGTCACCCCAATATTAGGGATAGGGGTGACTTATCGGTGATTAATTGAAAATCCTATAGGCGTGCAATACGCAGCTGAGTGGCCAAAATGGCTTCCGCGCCAATTTCAGAGAGAGCGTCCATAACCGCATTCGCTTGGGTTCGCGGAACCATAGCGCGCACCGCGACCCAGTTGTCGCGCGACAGCGGCGAGACAGTCGGCCCCGTCATGCCTGGTGTAAGTTCGCTGGCTTTGTCGAGGTCATCTCTGCAAATGTTGTAATCGAGCATCAGGAAGTTCTCTGCGTTCAAGATGCCGCGGATACGCTGAAGCACTACCTCATGTTCGTTTGCTAGCGTTACGCCCTTACGCTTGATGACGACGGCTTCGCTGGCAAGAATGGGCTCCCCAAATGGTGCCAGCCCATGTTGTCGTAGCGTCGTACCAGTGGATACGACGTCAGCAATAACGTCCGCGACGCCCAACTTGATCGAAATCTCAACAGCGCCGTCAAGCTCAATGACTTCCTTCGGAGTGATGCCGAGCCCGTCAAGATAGTCAATCACGAGGTGCGGGTATGAAGTTGCTATCCGCTTACCTTCCAAATCAGGCACCGCCCACGTTTCAGACTGCGGGGCAGCAAACCGGAATGTCGATGCACCAAAGCTCAACGGAAGTACTTCTTCTACTTCGGCATGGGAATTGAGTGCCAAATCTCGCCCAGTGATACCCAGGTCAAGGTGGCCTTGAGCAACGTAAATAGCGATGTCGTTTGGGCGCAGGAAGAAGAACTCAATACCGTTTTCTTCATCCCAGATATTCAGGGCTTTTGACGTGCCCCTCCCCTTGTAACCGGCCTCTTTGAGAATCTGGAGCGCCTTCTCTGACAAAGAGCCTTTATTTGGAACCGCAAACTTAATCATCAGGCGAAATCCTTAGAGGTATTTATAGATGTCATCAGGGGTAAGACCTCGTTGCAGCATCATTACCTGGGTCCAGTACATCAGCTGGCTCATTTCCTCCGCCAGCTCCTCGTCAGACTGATACTCGGCAGCGATCCACACTTCACCAGCTTCTTCGATGATTTTCTTGCCGATGAAATGGGCGCCCTTCTCTAACGCTTGCACCGTGCTTGAGTCAGGGCGCTTGGAGCCGGCAGTTTCAGTGAGCTGAGCAAAAAGTTGATCGAAGTCCTTCACGCACAACACCTTAGCGGAAACAGAAGAGCTTTGAGCGCGGTTTATGGCGCGGAATACCACCTTGCAACATCATGAAGTGTCGCAGACTGTAAATCGCTGAAGGTGATTCTTGTGGCCGGCTTCGGGACATAGTCGGCCAAGCCGAGCACCCGTGCACCTGCCCTAATCGCTGCTTGCATTCCCGCCTGAGAGTCTTCAACTGCGATACAGCGCGACGGCTCAGCACCAACCAATTGCGCTGCTTTCAGATACATATCCGGAGCTGGTTTTGGGTTGGATACCTCATCTCCAGTCACGGTTGCTTGAAAGTAATCGTTGCCGATGAAGTCAATGCAGGTTTGAGCGAGCGCGCGTTCTGTGTTCGTCGCAATGGCCATCGGAATGCCATGGTCCCGCAGTATGTCAAGGACGTGGCGTATTCCCGGGTTCAGCTCAATACCTTGCCCTAGGAGTTGCTGCATCCGTTCTTGCATCCACCGCTTCAGCCGCTCTGTATCTCCGGGCTGCAAGGAATACCCGGTCCAAGTAGTGATGATGCTCAACGCTGTGGGGAAACTGACGCCCTCCGCTTTTCGACGCTCCTCCGCAGAAAGCCTCTTGCCCAAAAACTCAGACAGCTCAAAGGTTGCTTGCGCCCAAAGCGGCTCGGTATTGATGAGCGTCCCATCCATATCCCACAGCACAGCTTGGGGAGCGCGAACCCTACTCACGATTGAACAGCTCCTGGACGACGGATGGATCCGCGCCAATCTGTGCCGAGACCTTCGCGAAAATTCCCTCGATGTCCGACATCTCCTCTGGCTCGAGCACGGCATATTGATGCTTAGCGTTGAACTCTTCAAGATTGGCAATGAGGCCCGTGTAGAGGTCGCTGATGGTGGCGTCGTCAACCGGCTGCGCGACGAGCGACGCAGTGTCGAGAAAAATCTCGAGGATTTCACGGAGCTCAGGTAATACGGCAGGGTCAAATGGGGCTTCCCAGAGTTCGAGGTCCTGCTCTTGCAAATATTCACCGGATGCAAACACCCTCAAATCCTCGATGAACTCGTCGACATCGGATTGGAATGTGGATCGGAGACTACTCATCGTTGCTGCCTACCTTTACACCGAGTAAGCCTTCGATAGCTTGTCGAAGTAACCCGTTGTAATCGCCTTTGGCGGCGTCGATAATTTGAATCGCAGTTGGTGTGTCGAGGTTGTCAGCAAGGGCCTGGCGCAAATCTTGAATTGTCTGCTCCACGCGAGACTGCTCATCTGACTGAGAAAGAATTGTGTGCCACGACTTGAGTCGATGCTCTGCTTGATCGAGTGCCTCGTAGGAGAAATCGCGGTCTTGGCGATAGTGGCCGGAGAAGACGGCAAGGCGAATCGCAGACGCTGAGTGTCCCTGTTCTGTTAGCTTGTGCACAAAGACGAGATTGCCGAGAGATTTCGACATCTTCACTCCCTCAAGCGCGATCATTCCCGCGTGCACGTAGTGGTGTGCCATCCGTTGTTCTCCAGTCGCAGCCTCAGCATGCGCGGCAGAAAACTCGTGATGTGGAAACGCTAGGTCCGAGCCTCCGCCTTGGATTGCAAACGGTACGCCGAGACGGTTCGCAGCGATGGCAGAGCACTCGACATGCCAACCTGGGCGGCCGGGGCCGAAGGGCGAATCCCACGCGGGCTCCCCTTCCCTGTGTCCACGCCACACCAGCGCATCGAGTGAGTCTCGTTTCCCCTCACGGTCAGGGTCTCCCCCGCGCTCGGCAAAGAAATGCTCCATCTGCTCGCGCGTCATGTTTGACTCGTATCCAAACTGTTTGGTTGCGGTGATATCAGCGTAAATATCACCGTGGTCTAGGCGGTACGCTGCGCCGACGTCGAGCAAGCGCTGCACCATCTCAATGACCTCATCGACAGTCTCCATCGCGCCAACATAGTCCTGAGGCGGGATGACTGAGAGCACTTCCATGTCGCTGCGGAAAAGGTTGATCTGTTCCGTTCCCAGCTCGCGCCAATCGACGCCGTCTCGCTCCGCGCGCTCGAACAATGGATCGTCGACATCGGTGATGTTCTGCACGTAATGAACGTCGTGGCCGTTAGCAAGGAGCTGACGGTAGATGAGATCAAAGGAGAGGTACGTAGCTGCGTGTCCAAGGTGAGTGGAGTCGTATGGGGTGATCCCGCAGACGTACATCCCCACCTTCCCCGAGTGATGGGCAGCTGTGTTCACGGGATTTACCACCCTATCTGCGGTGTCATACAGAGACAGCGGCACCGGAGTACCAGAGACAGCAGGGACTACAGGTTGTGGCCAAGAATGCATAGTGACCACCATACCGCGGCATGCTCATCATGCGCGGTTACCGGCGTTCAAAGGCAAGCATTGCCTACACCGGTTGCATAACTCCGGTAGCCAGCAGCACCATCACGATGATGCCAAGAGGTATGCGGTACGCAGCAAACCAGGAGAATGAGTGGTGCGAAACAAACTTCAGCAGCCAAGCAATGGAAATATATCCCAAAACAAATGCGATAGCGCTTCCGACGAGCAACTGCAGACCTGTTGCTGCTTGCCCTGCTTGCGGGTCAAACGCATCCGGTAGTGAGAAGATGCCTGATGCGAGCACAGCCGGGATAGCTAAGAGGAACGAAAAACGAGTTGCTACTTCCCGCTCAAGGTTCAAAAAGAGACCGCCCGAAATAGTGCCGCCTGAACGCGAAACACCCGGAATGAGAGCTAAACACTGCCACAGGCCCATCACGATGGCATCTTTTACTGTCAGCTGCTCGAAGCTACGCTTTTTCGTCCCGCGCTTTTCCGCCAAGATGAACACGAACGAAAACAAAATGAGAACCGTTGCAGTAATCCAAAGGTTGCGGAAGTTCTCACGGATCAAGTCTTTCAGAGCAAAGCCAAGCACCCCGACTGGAATAGTGCCAGCGATGACCATCCACCCCATCCGGTAATCGAACCCGCGCTTCGTCTTATCAAACAGTCCGACACACCATCCAGAGAGGAACCTCCAAATGTCCTTCGCAAAGAAGACCAGCACAGCGAGTTCGGTGCCGAGCTGAATGACAGCGGTAAAACTCGCGCCAGCGTCCTCGCCCCACAAAAGCTCGGACACAATGCGGAGGTGGCCTGACGATGAGACTGGAAGGAACTCGGTTAAGCCTTGGACGACCGAGAGGACAATCACTTGAGCCCATGTCATTGACTCTGCTAACTGAGAGGCGGCAATCATGTTGGAAAACCTTACCCGTGCGGAGAAAAATCCCCACATGCGTACAGCATTGATAAGGTTGACCTCCGTGAGAACAAAACGAAAAGTCGCCTTAATGCTGCCCATTATGGCCGTAGCTTTGGCTGTTGCGGCGTGTACTCCTGATGTCGTTGACCCAAATGACGCCATAAGTATGGGTAGCGCTCAACCAGTTGCGTCACCCCCTTCGGCACATCCTGACGGCCAGTTGCTTCAATTTGGCACCATCGTCGATGTGGATCAAACGAACGACTTGATTGGTGTGCGCACCCCGGATGCCCTTTACGTTGGGACCAGCGCACAATTCGAAGAAAACCGAGTAGAAGAGTTCAAGTTGGAGGATGCTTGCGGTGAGGTCTCGGCAAACGCTGGTCAGTTTGCGGTAGGGTGCAGGGACTTCATTGCCATCATTAACAAAGAGGGGCTTCAAAAAGTTGCTACCGACCACCCGGTGACTGTGGCAACTGTCGCCTCGGACGGCAGTGTTTTAGCCGGAAGCGACAGTGCGAAGTCAGTGTGGTTGTATAGCAACGGTGAGCTCAAAAAGGAGTTTTCTGTCGCGCGCGAAACTGACCAGCTGCAGGCTGTTCCGGTAGATGGTGGTGCCGATTCCGTGGTGCGCGTGAACACATTTGACACCACCATTCAGGATCTTGATTGGGGCACTGGACGTCAGGGGGCAACGTTGCGCGCTGGGCTTGGCGTCGGCAAGGTTGCTGCTGGAGAGCACGGTCTGGTGCTCGCTGCGGATGCGACGGGTAACCAGCTACTCGTGTACACCACCAATGAAGTCATTCGTCTCCAGCAGAGTGTGCCGGTGCCCTCCGGAGCGTGGGACGTCGCGTGGGATAGCGCTAATAAGCTCGCGTGGGTGACTTCAACCGAAAGGAACCTGGCGACTGCCTATGACATTTCCCACGGCGTCCCCGTTGAACGTGCTCAGGTCAGTACAGTTCCAGATGCACAAAGTATTGCAGCACTCTCTGACGGAACACTCATTATCGGATCTGCGTCAGGTAGTGGCCTGCAAATAGTTTCCACTGAAAGCATTGAGGCCAAATAGAAATGAATCAACGCAATTTGTACGACATGGTATATGGGCTCGCACTTCGGGGAATGTTTACAATTCCGCCTGAGCGCATCCACGACATCATCATGGGCGGGCTGAAAACCCTACAACGCCTAACTCCCCTCACCCGAGCTATGACTCGTGTCGTACGTGTCGACGGCCCGCTTCTCGAGCAGACGTTGTTCGGCGTGCGTTTCCCCGCCCCGGTGGGTCTCGCTGCAGGATTCGATAAGAACGCGGAAGCTCCGGACACGTGGTCGGCGATCGGTTTCGGTTATGCGGAATTAGGAACTGTGACCCCGAAGGCGCAGCCCGGAAATGAACGTCCACGGCTCTACCGCTTGCCGAAGGACAAAGCGATCCTCAACCGAATGGGCTTCAACAACGATGGCGCACTGAGCATTGCAGAGCGTCTCCGAGCCCGGAAGACTCCTGAGATCGTTGGAATCAACATCGGGAAAAATAAGCTCTCCGAGGACGCGGTTGGCGACTACCGAGCTACCGCGACTGTGCTCGGCCCTCTGGCGGACTACCTCGTGGTCAATGTTTCTTCCCCAAACACCCCTGGGCTTCGCAACCTTCAGTCAGTTGAATCGTTGAGGCCAATCCTTGACGTGGTTACTACGGCAACTACGACGCCTGTGCTGGTAAAAATTGCTCCTGATCTCAGCGACGAGGATATCGATGCAGTTGCAGATCTGGCCGTCGAAATGAACCTTGCCGGCATCGTGGCGACCAATACGACCATCTCCCGCGAAGGCCTTCGAACCGATGCTGCCGAAGTGGAAGCCATGGGGGCGGGTGGTATTTCCGGCGCGCCGCTCAACAGCCGCGCGCTGGAGGTTTTGCGGCGTCTCCATGCGCGAGTCGGCGACCAACTCGTACTGGTCAGTTCCGGTGGCATTTCGACACCAGAGCAGGCATGGGAGCGTATTACATCCGGCGCAAGCCTTCTCCAGGGGTATACGCCGTTTATTTACGGTGGTCCGGGGTGGATCTACCGAATTCACAAGGGCTTGCAGGAGCAACTTAAAGCCCATGGACTTTCCAATATTACAGATGCTGTTGGCTCCGAACTCCCCTGGATCGCCTTGAGCTCCGACTAGCCTGGTGGCCTACGTTTGGGCACTTGTACTGGCGATTTGCATCTTGAATCAACGTCACTCTATAGTAGTGCAAGTGCCCAGCCGAGAGGTTGAAAGCAAAACACCCAGCCCGGGTGGCGGAATGGCAGACGCGCTAGCTTGAGGTGCTAGTGTCCTATTAACGGACGTGGGGGTTCAAGTCCCCCTCCGGGCACAATGACCGGCTTCCTCCAGGAAGCCGGTTTTTTGTTTAGGCCGCACTTAAAGACGAAGGGCAAACGGATGCGCCAACAGTCACCACTACGCGTGATGGTCATTTTGGTACTTCTCGCAATTGCACTGTGGGTGTGGCGCTTCTTTGAAATACCTTCGCTGTCGACGTTTCGCGAGTGGGCTGATAGTACGGGAGCCTGGTTCCCAGTCGTTTTTTGGTTGCTCTACGTACTCATCACGCAGTTCCCGATTCCCCGTACGTTGCTCACCATTTCCTCCGGTGTTCTCTTCGGTGGTTGGTTCGGGATTCTGCTCGCTATCACCGCAACGACGGCCTCAGCAGGTCTTTCGCTAACTGTTGTGCGGTTTCTTTTACGTGACTGGGTTGAGAGCAAAATTTCTCACCCCAAGCTTCACATGATTAATGAGCGGTTGGAACAGCGCGGTTGGCTGGCTGTAATGAGCCTGCGACTCATCCCCGGTATCCCTTTCTCGGTCATGAACTACGCTTCAGCGCTAAGTCGAGTCCGGCTTTTGCCGTTCATGGGGGCAACGCTCATCGGCTCGGCTCCTAACACGATTCTCGTTGCATTGTTCGGAGACACGTTGAGCGGAGATGCAAACCCAGTGCTTCTCGGCGCCGTGTTTGCACTGTCTGCTCTTGGCGTGACAGGACTGATTATCGACGCGCGCCACCCGGCGAAGCCGCGTCGAATAGAAGAGTAAAGGCTCGAGCGTGTACTTTCTTGAAGCACGCTAGTATGTACGCATGATTGCTGTGCATGCACGTTACCGTGGTCGCGAAAAAGGTCGCGCCGCGTTCGTCGAGTCCTCGGCTCACGCGCTCTCGACGCTTCCGGGTGTTTCGCCGTTCGAAGTCATTGGCGTTGAGGATATCCGCACAACAGTGGATGGGCCGGAGACAGCACTTAACCTCATTATGGCGCTGCTGTCAGATGGTAATTGGGCTGTCGGCCTGGGAATCACGCGCAGGCGACGAGCAGAGTTTGCCGCCACTGAGGCTGTCGGCACACGTGCAGCGCAAGTGAAAGTTATCACGGATGCTCATGCGCCTGATACCGAGGCAGAAGATATCTCAGCGACGTTTGCCCTGCTGGCGCACATTCTGCATAAGCGAACGTTTGAAGGCCGCGAAGCCACATCGCTCGTGCGCTCTGGGCTCAACCAAAATGAAGCCGCAGCGCAACTAGGCATTTCTAAACAGGCAATGAGCCAGCGCCTGCAGGCCGCCGGGTGGCAGGCCGAGCAGGCTGGCTGGAAACTCGCGCTACACCTTATGCGTCGGGCGAGTCATTAGATTCAATTGCCCGGTGCTCGCCCTTTTGGGCAACTTGCGGCGTTTCGGTCGGGGTAGAGACTTCGTCGAATGCGCTTGTCGGATCCGGGTCGTCGACGTGCTTGTTCGCGACGGCACGCGCCTCTGCAAGTGCCCGAGCAAGTTCAGGATCAGTGGAGGTATCAAACCACTGGTCCGTGCTGTCGTCTTCGCCGGCCATAGCGCGCGTTTGTGAATCTGCACGCTGGGGTTCGTAGCGGAACACTCCGTCGCTGTCCTTGCCAGCGAACGCCTTGGCGAACTGCTCCAAAGAATCGCCAAAGCTGTTCGGAATCATCCACATCGTTGATGCTTCATTGGCCGCGATCTTAGGCAGCTTCTCCAGGTACTGGTACGCAAGCATCTCCGGCGTCACCTCTGAGGACTTGATCGCCGCGTTGACTTTCTGAATGGCTCGCGCTTCACCTTGCGACTCAAGATATTTCGCCGCACGCTCGCCTTCCGCGCGTAGAATCATCGCCTGGCGCTCAGCTTCAGCCGCGAGAATAGCAGCGTGCTTCTCGCCTTCAGCAGAGAGGATTCGCGCCTGCTTCTCACCTTCGGCAGTTTTGATGTCCGACTCGCGCTTACCTTCAGCGGTAAGAATCATGGCGCGCTTTTCGCGGTCGGCTTTCATCTGCATTTCCATCGATTGCTGAATCGATGGTGGCGGATCAATCGCTTTCAGCTCAACGCGGCTAATACGCAGTCCCCACTTGGCGGTAGCAGCGTCAAGCTCACCCCTCAGGCGCCTGTTAATAGTTTCTCTCGAGGTCAGTGTTTCCTCAAGCGTCATCCCGCCGACGACATCACGCAACGTCGCGACGGATATTTGCTCAACACCTACCAAATAATTATCGACGCCGTAAATAGCCTTTGCCGGATCGTTAATCTGAAACGTCACCACAATATCAATTGCGACGGTGAGGTTGTCCTGCGTAATTACTGCTTGCGGAGGAAACGAAACGACCCTCTCGCGCGTATCAACGCGCGCTCTAACACGATCAATAAACGGCACCAGTAGTGTTAGCCCACCGGAAACGGTCCGTGTATAGGACCCCAGACGTTCAATAACTGCTGACTCACCTTGCGGGATTAGCTTCACAGATGCGAGCAGCACCGCGATTACCAAGATGAGCAGCAGCCCCAGTATTACCAAGGCCATTATGGCGACTCCTTCCATACGACGGCGATTGGGCCGTCAATATCTGAAACGATGACTGTGGAACCAGACTTAATGGTGTGGCTTGGATCAATTGCTCTCGCGGACCAAAGCGATCCGTCCAGTTGAATCTGACCGCTGCTCGGCGTGATCTCCTCAACCACTTGTGCACTCGCGCCAATGAGTGATTGGCCAAGCTCCCCCACCGCAGATGGGCGGCGCAAGCGCCTGTGCAAGTAAGGCCGGAGGAGGAACCAGAAACCGGCCGAAGCAACTACAAACGCCCCGATTTCAACCCCCAAAGGCACCTCGGCAAGCGCAATAGCAGACGTAGTAAGCGCCCCTGCTGCAATCATGAGGAACGTGAACTCCCCTACGGCGAGTTCAGCAACTGCGAATGCTACGGCAATGCCTAGCCAAATAAGACTACCCACGGCTTCACTATACAAAAACGATTCGGTCAGCAGTCGGATTTCTTAAGCTGCGGATTGGTGACAAAATCCACGAGTCGCTCAACTGCGCCGATAAGGGTGGAATCAAGATCTCGGTATGTCTCGACAGCATCGTAGACACGCCGCCAGCCATCCTTCGGGCTGCCCCACCCGGCGCGTTGGCATACCCCTGTCTTCCAATCCTCTCCGTAAGGCACCTTTGGCCAGTTCTTCAACCCAACTCGTTCCGGCTTGACGGCTTCCCAAATGTCGATGTATGGGTGGCCTGTGACAAGTACGTGTGGACCTACCCCCTCGACGAGGCGGGACTCTTTTGTGCCTTCGATGAGGTGGTCAGCAAGCACACCGATGCGTCGCCCCGGTCCCGGGTGGAACTCCTCCAGCCTGTCGCTCAAGTTGTCAAGCCCCTCAAGATACTCAACGACGACACCTTCGACTTTGAGGTCGTGCCCCCATACCTTCTGTACGATAGCGGCGTCGTGAATACCTTCCACCCAAATTCGGCTTGGCTGCGCAACTTTCGCTTTCGCGTTAGCTACTTTCCGTGAACCGGAGTTTGAGTGGGTGCTCGATTCCTGCTGCGGAGCGACATAGCGGTGTAAGGAGACTCGCTGTCCCTCTACTTCGAAGGCTCCGGGAAGCATCTTAAAAAGGCGTTGTTGTCCGTGCCTGTCCTCGAGACGAACGAAATCACCGTCGTACGTACGCTCAAAACCAACTACGGCTCCCACGAATTCGTCGCCCACAATCTCAACGATGATGCCCGGCTCTGCGGGGATGCTGGGATACTTGGGCTTCTTGTTGCGCGAATGCCCTTGGAAAATATCTCCGCTGTAACGATTATCCGGTGTCATAGTGGCACTAGTCTATCGGTTACCATCAGACGAATGAATCTTCGCGCGCATGTTTACTCGCCACTGCAAAACACTGCGGTGTGGATCGCAGCGTGGTTGTATCACGTGACGTCGACAGACGAAACGCTCGCAGCACTTGACGAGCTCGGTGGAGGCCACCATTATGGCACCGGTGGGGGCGTAGAATTGCTCACCGAAATTCGCAGGGTAGCTAATCTTGAGTCCCGCGAGCCGGTCGTGCGGCTAGTCCTAGGTGGAGCGGGCGACACTCCTGCTCTGTGGGCTCATACAGCAGCGGCGGAAGCAATGACGGATGCAGGAGCCTTGATCATCATCGGGGCAGAAGGGCTCTATCACATTCTCATTCCGAGCTTCGAAACAGACGGCGTGCACTGGCGTTGGTTCGAGGATTATCGACGCCCACCCGAACCAGACTGGCTATCTCCTGGTGAGGCCGACCAAATGCTGAGAAGCGCAACAGATCAAGCTGCGATGATGATTGAGGCCGTAGCCCAGCCCAACGAAACGCTGTCCTCACCCCGACTGACGGTCGGCCATATCACCGATTTCTATGACACCCCAGGATTGCCAATTGCCACCACGCCAAGGGCAGCTCAGATTTTTGCGCGCGCGGATAGAGTCTCGGCGATCGTCGAGACGGTGACAGACCGGCTGGGAGATCACTCTTTTGATCAGCACTTGCTCGTATTGGGAAGGAGCATCCGAAGAGCGCGAACAGCAGGCGTTGCGGAAGCCGTTCGCGATTTTCGGGCTACTCGGTAACGTGCGGACGAATCGGAGCGCAGCAATCAGTGTGGCAAGGAACACCATTTTCGGTGCAGCCCTGCACCGAAATCGTGGACAGCGTAGGAGGCGTCGTGCCGCGGCTAATGCATTCTGCAATGTCAACGATCATCGATGCGAACCGCGGCTCGAGACCGATAGTCGGGACCCTGGTGAATTCAACGCCGAGCTTGTCGCACTCAGCCTTCAATTCGGTATCGAGATCCCACACAACCTCCATATGGTCAGTCAAGAACCCGATCGGCACGCAAACGATGTGAGTGACTCCCTGTTGATGGAGCTCCTTGACGCGGTCGATAATATCGGGCTCTAGCCACGGAGTCTGCGGGTTGCCGGAACGCGATTGCCAAACGTTTTCGTAAGTCTCTACTCCTGCATGCTCTGCGACGAGGCGCGAAGCCTCAAGGACCTGTCGCGAGTAAAGATGTGCGTCCTCGTGGCCGCCAGCGGCGGCATCTGCAGCTGTGGGAATTGAGTGCGCCGAGAAGAGGATCCGGGTCGTTCGCAAAGCCTTGTCATCAAGTGACTCCATTGCTTGCTTCAACGAATCACCCATGAGCCGGACAAACGTTGGGTGCCCGTAGAACTGCCACAGTTTTGTGAAATGCAGCTCAGGGTGTGCCTGGTGCAACCGAGCAATATCCTCATCATACTGACGGCAAGCGGAGTAACCGCCCCAAGCGCTCGTAGCGAAAACGAGGATGTTCCGATGCCCAGCTTCTGAGATTTCGCGTGCGGTATCTTCTGCGAAAGGATGCCAATTCCGATTTCCGAAATAGACCGGAAGATTATGCCCCCGCCTACTCAGCTCGGCACGAAGCTGCTCGATGATTTCTAGATTTTGGCCATTAATTGGGCTCACTCCACCGAAGTGGAAATAGTGCTCACCAACTACTTTCAACCGCTCTTTCGGGATGCCCCTGCCGCGTGTGACATTTTCGAGGAATGGAATTACTTCGTCCTCCCCTTCTGGTCCACCGAAAGAGAGCACGAGCAACGCATCGAAATTTTTGAATGCCATGGGGAATGATTCTAATGAACTAAAGCAGACGGACTGCATTCGCTGACATACCAGACCAACGAACTGGAGCAATCTGAACATTCTGGCCAGCTTGGGGAGCCTCGATCATCATGCCGTCGCCGAGGTAAATTGCCACGTGCTGACTGCCGCCAGGGCCCCAGAACAAGAGATCGCCACGTTGTGCTTCACTCGGCGCAACTGGAGTTCCTCGCTGGTACTGGTAGCCCGTGTAGTGCGGCAGCGAAATTCCTACGCCAGCAAAGGCGTAGAGTACAAGCCCAGAGCAATCGAATCCAGACATGCTCCCGCCATTCACACCCACGGTTGGACCATTCGCGTCACCACCGCCCCAAACATACGGCGTACCGATCATCGCTTCGGCACGTGCGATTACTGTCTCTACAGACGAGGAATTTGCCGACGGTGCTAAGGCAGACCGAACTTCATTCGTAATCGACTCGAAAGTGCCAACTGCAGGAACGACCTGCGACAGATCGGAAGTAGCAGAGTCAGGCTGACCAGCGGAGGAATCAGCAGCCAGAACACTATTTAGCCCCTGTGCGAAAGCAGCAATGACGTCACTTGTGCTCGAGCCTCCATAGGGGTTCGCTGTTTCGCTGTGATCAGGCTGAGAGGAACCAACGAGGGCTTCAGAAGCGACGATGGTTGCCGCTTGGGTCAGCAAGTCAGTGACATCGCTCCCCTCGGAGTACTCGAGCCGCGGCGTATCTGCCTGGTTGGAGACCTCCACATATCCACCTGTACGCTGCGCCGTATTCACGGCTTGTACTAGTGCTTGTTCATTTGGAACCTCAGCTCCGGGGGCAATTTCGTTCATTCGTTCTTCGACGGCGTCAAGAAGCTCAGGCGAAACCTCATACGTTTCAGCTGGAGTCTCCTGAACCTCAGCTGACTGCGGCGCAGGGCTATTTGAGATGCCACGTTCCTGCGCGACGTCGCTCTCGATGCTGTTCAACTCCGCAGATGCAGCCTCGCGCTGCTCAATGACATCGTCTAGTTGTGAAGACAGAGAGGCAAGCTCATCACGCGTAGCGGATTCTGCGGCCGCAGCTTCGTCCGCAGCCTGCTGCGCAACTTCACTGGCCTGGCGCTGCAGAGATTCATCGTTCGCAGCCTCGAGGCGTGCTTGCTCAACTTCGGCGAGCTTTTGCTGTTTTTCCTCGCTTCGTTGACGGAGAAAGAGTGAACGGTCAAGTACATCCTTTTGCGATTGCTCTCCACCGAGTGCCTGAATCGGGCTTCCACCAGCGGAGTTGCGATACTGCGACCGAGTCACTGCGGATAGCTCAGCACGAGCTTTCTCAACTGCCGCCTGCGATTCCTCCAGACGACGCTTCGCCTCCTCAGCACCGCGGCGTGCCTGCTCAGAACGAGACTGAGCATCATGGAGGTCTACAAAAGCACGATTTGCCGCTTCCCGTAGTTGACCAATTTTCAGGTCTAGTTCGGCGATCTCAGCTTGCGATGCTGAAAGCTTGGCTACTAGAGCAGACGCAGTTGACTGCGCTGCGGGAGCAGCAACAGCAGGGCCCACAGGAGAGCTCAATGAAAAAGCCAACGCGAAACTGGTTGAACAAGCAAGGGTGCTGGACCAAACCTGGCGAGCACGCGTTCGCGTGCTCTTCGACGGGGTAACCACGAAGGTGCTCCTCACGCCGCACCCAACATCAACTCATGCAAAGTCTCACGCCGGGCAAGCAAGCGAGTGACTAGCTCGCTGTCAGGCAAACCCGACCTGTGAAGACTCCGCGTGCTGAGACGAGTACGGCTCTGTTAAATCGACTACTGAAAACAGCCTCACGGTTGTGTACGACGCAAACATAGACGTGGTTTGACTGGACCACACGTGTCAAAAGTCAGTGCAACTTCCTTGACTAGAGGAAAGCTCTGGCACGTTTGCAACACACCTCAGCTCATGAGGCAACAAACAAACCATACGACACTTAACTGATTTGTTACACAAACTTTATCTTCAGTAACAGAAGTTAAGGATTTTCACTTGACGACGAGAGCTCTAACCTTGGATTATGTAGGCACAAAAGTAGCAGTGTGATTATTGTCACTTAAAAGTCGCTAATCGAAACGTCAAGGCTCTACGCCTGACGCCAATTCTGGATAGCGGTGGCTCCACACGTGACGATGAGGACTACTGCAACCGCAATCAATACCGAAATCCAATCAAGCTGCCTAGAGGATGCCTCTTGCAGAAACTGCGCCACCCCATCTTCGTAGCTTGAGGCCCGTACAGAGGCGAGCTGGCCAGCCTCGATTGAGGAACGTGGAAACTTTTCTGATGTAGCAATGGCGACATCGGGCGTTCGGATATAGATAGTTTCGATTCCGGTGGCAAGATTGAGGTCTTGCGCCAGTTCTCTTAACTCAGGAATGCGGGGAGGCGTCGAGTCGAGAAAAACGAGCCCCACATTAAGGCCAGAATGATCATGCGCGCTCGACAAGGTGGAAGATAGTGACTGTTCCAGGCTGCCGGTGCCTTCATTGGCAGCCTCGAATGCGATACCGTCAATATTGAGCTGATCTACAAGGCTATCGAATCGTGGATCTGGATTTTGGTATTGCATGTCGCGGCTACATTCCTCTGTGGTCGATGGGCCCCTCATTCTATCCCGTATGGCGATAACCACCTTGTACTCCCCCGTACAGTTCGCCTTAACTGTAGAGATTGTTGGGTTGTGCCCCAAATGGGGGGTTTAGCTCCATTTTTTCTCAAATCTTCCCTGTTGGACAACAAACATTACATCCGTACTGTTATCATTGCTACACATAGGCGGTTAATCGCATATCTTTGAGGTTGACCGTTTGGACCTTGTTCCAATTTATCTGGTTTACGACGAGAAACGGAGCTTACTGTGACCGAAAGCAAGAACTCCTTTAACGCCAAGAAGTCGCTTCAGGTCGGCGAGAAGTCTTATGACTACTTCGCACTTGATGCGGTTGAAGGCATGGAGAAACTTCCATACTCCCTCAAGGTTCTTGGTGAAAACCTCCTCCGCACTGAGGATGGCAAGAACGTGACCAAGAAACACATCGAGGCTATTGCGAACTGGGATCCAGATGCCGAGCCATCTGTAGAAATTCAGTTCACCCCTGCCCGCGTCCTTATGCAGGACTTTACCGGTGTTCCTTGTGTCGTGGACCTGGCCACCATGCGTGAGGCAGTTTCCACACTCGGCGGTGATCCTGATCAGGTCAACCCGCTGAACCCAGCCGAGATGGTCATCGACCACTCTGTGATCATCGAGGCGTTCGGTTCCACCAACGCTCTCGACAAGAACGTCGCAATCGAGTACCAACGCAACGAGGAGCGCTACCAGTTCCTGCGTTGGGGTGCTGAGAACTTCTCGAACTTCCGCGTTGTGCCACCGGGGACCGGTATCGTTCACCAGGTCAACATTGAGTACCTCTCCCGTGTTGTATTCGATAACGATGGCGTTGCATACCCAGACACCTGTATTGGTACCGACTCCCACACCACCATGGAAAATGGCCTTGGCATCCTGGGCTGGGGCGTTGGCGGTATTGAGGCTGAGGCTGCAATGCTTGGCCAGCCAGTTTCGATGTTGATCCCACGCGTTGTCGGATTCAAGCTCACCGGTGAGATTCCTGCCGGCGTCACCGCTACCGATGTTGTGTTGACGATTACCGAGATGCTGCGCGAGCATGGCGTGGTTCAGAAGTTCGTCGAGTTCTACGGCAATGGTGTAAAGCAGATCCCGCTTGCAAACCGTGCGACGATCGGCAACATGTCGCCTGAGTTCGGCTCCACCTGTGCGATCTTCCCAATCGATGAAGAGACCATCAACTATCTGCACCTCACCGGTCGTTCCCAGGAGGACATCGACCGTGTGGAGGCATACGCGAAGGCTCAGGGCATGTGGCTTGAGCAGGACGCTCCAGAGGCGAAGTACTCCGAATACTTGGAGCTTGATCTCTCAACGGTCGTTCCGTCTATCGCTGGCCCGAAGCGTCCGCAGGACCGCATCCTCCTGTCCGAATCCAAGGACACCTTCCGTAAGCAGCTGCCGGACTACAACGATGCTGGCAACGAGACCTTTGAGCCAGTTCGTGCGGCGAAGGTTGAGACAGTTGACTTCAATCAGTCCTGGCCTGCAAATGGAGAATCTGCAGCGGTCGGCGCAGAGGGTCGTGCTTCGAAGCCCGTTATCGTTGAGTCGCCGCAGGGTGGCGAGTACACCCTGGATCACGGCATGGTTGCGATTGCAGCTATTACTTCCTGCACCAACACTTCCAACCCATCGGTCATGGTTGGCGCTGCTCTGCTCGCACGCAAGGCTGCGGAAAAGGGTCTGAAGGCGAAGCCATGGGTTAAGACAATCATGGCACCGGGTTCCCAGGTTGTCGACGGCTACTACGAACGCGCCGATCTCTGGAAGGATCTCGAGGCTGTTGGCTTCTACCTCACCGGCTTCGGCTGTGCATCCTGCATCGGTAACTCTGGTCCTCTGCCAACAGAGGTCTCCGACGCTATCAACGAGTACGACCTGACCGCGACCGCAGTCCTGTCTGGCAACCGTAACTTCGAGGGCCGCATTTCTCCTGACGTCAAGATGAACTACTTGGCTTCGCCTCTGCTCGTCATCGCCTACTCCATCGCTGGCACGATGGACTTCGATTTCGAGACCCAGCCACTCGGCCAGGACCAGGATGGCAACGACGTCTTCCTAAAGGATGTATGGCCATCAACTGAGGAGATTGAATCCACCATTGCTGGCACAATCTCCCGTGAGATGTACGAGGCTGACTACGCCGACGTCTTCAAAGGTGACAAGCAGTGGCAGGATCTGGATATCCCAACCGGCAAGACATTCGAGTGGAACGACGATTCCACGTACATCCGCAAGGCCCCGTACTTTGACGGAATGCCAGCTGAGCCAAACGACGTTTCGGACATCGATGGTGCTCGCGTCCTTGCCAAGTTGGGTGACTCTGTAACGACGGACCACATCTCCCCTGCTTCGTCCATCAAGCCAGGTACGCCGGCAGCAAACTACCTCGATGCAAACGGCGTCAAGCGCCAGGACTACAACTCCTTCGGCTCGCGTCGTGGTAACCACGAGGTCATGGTTCGCGGTACCTTTGCGAACATCCGTCTCCGCAACGAGCTTGTTGAGGACGCTGGTGGCTACACTCGTGACTTCACCCAGGAAGGTGCACCGCAGGCATTCATCTACGATGCTGCGCAGAACTATCAGGCCGCTGGTATTCCGCTTGTCGTCCTGGCAGGCAAGGAATACGGCACTGGTTCTTCCCGCGACTGGGCCGCAAAGGGCACGAAGCTGCTCGGCGTCCGCGCTGTCATCGCTGAGTCCTTCGAGCGTATTCACCGTTCGAACCTCATCGGCATGGGCGTGCTTCCACTGCAGTTCCCAGAAGGAAAGTCTCACGCATCGCTCGGGCTCGACGGTACAGAGACGATCTCCATTAGCGGCATCACAGCGTTCAATGAGAACGGAACGATCCCTGAGACCGTCCGTGTATCCGCAACGAAGGATTCCGGCGAGACCGTAGAATTCGACGCTGTAGTCCGCGTAGATACACCAGGTGAGGCTGAATACTACCGTCACGGCGGTATTTTGCAGTACGTTCTTCGCCAGATGGTCAAGAACTAACACCGTAGTTACGTAACACGCTTGAGGGGTCTCCGCGGTATGTGGTGACCCCTTAAGTCTTTCTTTTTCTCCAATGCAATTATTAAGTAGCTCGAAAGGTTGGGCGCCTGACTATGCCGATCATTAGTGATGCAGAGCTCGCGCGGCGTCGCAAAGAAATCTTGGATGCGTCGAGAGCATGCTTCGCCAAGTATGGGTTTGAAGGAGCTACCGTAGCTCGTTTGGAAAAGGCCACTGGCAAAACGCGTGGTGCTATTTTTCATCACTTCGTAGACAAGGAAACGTTGTTTCTCGCCATCGCCAGCGAGGACGCTGAACGCCAAGCTGAGGTAGTTAGCCGACAGGGGCTCGTAGAAGTTATGCACGACCTCTTGCAACATCCGGAAGAAAATGACTGGTTCGTGACGCGTTCTGAGATTGTTCGAAAGCTCCGCACGGATCCTGCATTTGAGGCTCGGTGGAGGAAGCACCAGGAAGTACTTGATGAGGCCGTGCGGAAAAGGCTGGAATCGAATACGGCGATGCGGCAAGATGTGCCAATTGAAGTAATGCAGACCTATCTAGAGACAGTTCTGGAAGGGTTCATAATCAAATTGGCCGCAGGTGAGCCACCAGAGCAGCTGGAAGCAATGCTAGACGTTGTCGAGCAGTCTGTTCGATCTTCGGTTTCTAGCTAGCTACCGGGCGATATAGACTGTTCGTCATGTCTAAGTTGCTTATGGTGTCGCTGCGAAATGGTGAGATCGGTGCTGACGTTGCTCACGCCGAGTACAACGACGTACTCAAAGCGACGAAGATGGATCAGACAGCTATAGAGCTCTGTCATATCTCTGACGAGCACGCCCAGCTGAAGTCACTGGATTCAGTTGAAGGCGTGATCGTTGGAGGCTGCTCTTTAAACGTTTCAGATGCACATACCTCAGCGTGGGCGCAGCATGTAGATGCTGTGCTCACTGAGGTTGTGGAATCTGGAAAACCCGTGTTCTTCGTTTGTTTCGGAACGAGCTGGCTGGTGCACTACCTCGGAGGAAACATCGTTCACACGCATCCAGAGGACTCTGGCCCGACACAGGTTTCGCTTTCAGACGCCGGTAAACGTGACGTACTGCTTCAGGGGTTCCCCGGAAATTTCACAGCGCTGACCGGACATACCGAGAATCCTGACGAGTCCACCCTCCCGCCCTCACTTGAGATATTGGCAGTTGGGAATAGTTGTCCGGTTCAGATGATTCGGTACGGTGATCATGTTTGGGCGACGCAATTTCATGCGGAGATGGATGCCAAAGCAATGCAGACTCGAATGGACTTCTTCGCTAACTATGGGTACTTCTCTCCGGAAGACTACGACAAGATCGTAAAGGGGCTGCCTCTTCACGATGTTTCGTGGGCAAACAGAATTTTACAATCATTTACGCAATACTGCGTGGGTTGAGTAGGAACAACTTGTTTCTGGTAGCTAGAATTCCTACTTATGCATGCAATCATCACAACCACAGGTAAAGACCGTGTAGGCATCATCGCAGGAGTTGCGATCGCCGCGGCTGAGGTAAACCTCAATATCGTAGATGTTTCCCAAACTCTCATGGATGACTTCTTCACCATGATCATGCGTGTGGAACTTCCCGAAGGCGATGTAAACATGGAATCACTGCAAACTCACCTTTCAGCAGCTGGTGAATCTTTGGGGGTCATTGTTCGGATCCAGTCCGAGGACCTTTTCACCGCCATGAACGAAATCTAGGGAGGGGTTGCTGTGGCTGTTGATTTTGATTTCAAGTCCCAACACATTCTTGACGTCATCAAGATGATTGAGGACTACCGGCTGGACATTCGTACTGTAACAATGGGAATCTCACTCATCGGTTGTACACGTCCCACTATGGATGCAACGTGCCAGGCGGTCTACGACAGAGTGACGACGAAGGCAGCCCGTCTGGTAGAAGTTTGCCAGGACATTGAACGCGAACTCGGTATTCCCATTGTGAACAAGCGAGTCTCCGTTTCTCCCATTGCTTTGGTCGCAGCTGGGGTGGACGGCAATCCGGTCGACATTGCAAAAGCGCTTGACAAAGCGGCGGGTGAGCTGGGAGTCAACTTCGTAGGTGGTTACTCGGCGCTCGTTGAAAAGGGGGCAACCACCTCTGATATGCGTCTCATCGAGTCCATTCCGGAGGCATTGACCGTCACGGAGAACGTGTGTGGCTCGGTGAACATCGCTACTTCCCGTGCTGGTATCAACATGGATGCTGTCGCGAAGATGGGGCGCGTCGTGAAAGAGGCAGCGGAGCTGACCAAAGACCGTTCTTCGATTGCGTGCGCAAAGCTTGTTGTGTTCGCAAATGCTGTGGGTGATAACCCATTTATGGCCGGAGCGTTCCATGGCATTGAGGAGCCTGACGCGGTTGTTTCAGTTGGTGTATCAGGCCCTGGTGTCGTCGACAATGCGATCCAGCGGCTCGGAAAAGCCAGCTTGAACGAGGTAGCTGAAGAGATCAAGAAGGCTGCGTTCAAGATCACCCGCGCAGGCCAGCTGGTTGGCAACCTTGCTTCAGAACGTCTCGGAGTGCCATTTGGCATCGTCGATCTCTCCTTGGCACCGACCGCTGAAGTTGGTGACTCCGTTGCGCATATCCTCGAACACATGGGGCTAGAGCAGGTTGGCACGCACGGCACGACGGCTGCGCTCGCGCTTCTTAACGACGCCGTCAAAAAAGGCGGCATGATGGCCTGCTCCCGTGTCGGAGGGCTTTCTGGATCCTTTATTCCGGTTTCGGAAGATAAGGGCATGATCGACGCGGTCCGCGCTGGATCCATCAGTATGGACAAGCTCGAAGCGATGACGTCGATCTGCTCTGTCGGGTTTGACATGATCGCCATCCCCGGCGACACCTCGGCGGAAACGATCGCGGGGATGATCGCTGATGAGGCTGCAATCGGCGTCATGAACCATAAGACCACCGCAGCGCGCCTCATCCCCGTACCGGGCACCAAGCCGGGCGACGAGGTGAACTTCGGTGGCCTCCTCGGCTACGCCCCTGTAATCGAGGTAGGTACAAAACAAAATACGGAGTTTATTCAGCGCGGTGGCTTCATCCCTGCGCCGGTCCACGGGTTCCGGAATTAAACACCCCAGCGGTGGGGCTTACTTCCTCCCGAAGAGGAAGTAAGCAATCCATCCAAACATATTCACGCCGCCCACGGCAGGGCCCCATACCCACTTCGAGCCGCGGATTTTCCGGTTATCAGTCCTGGCCAAATGAACTAGCGCCGTAATTTTGCCCAGTAAATCGATGGAGGCGAGCGATGCAATGAGCCTGCGCTCCTGCGCGGACATGCCGCTCCAGCTATTACGTACGTCAAGTAACAGTGTTTCGAATCGTGTCGTATTCACGACCTCCACGTTACACTGAGTCGACTACGCCAATTCGACGATCTCCATATACTCGTCGCTCCACAGGTCTTCATCGCCTTCAGGCATGATGATCACTCGCTCTGGCTCGAGTGCTTCGACAGCTCCAGGGTCGTGCGTGACGAGAACGACAGCGCCGGTATAGGTTTTCAGCGCATCCAATACTTGCTGTCGGGACTGCGGATCCAAGTTGTTTGTCGGCTCGTCAAGAAGAAGGACATTTGCGCGCGAGGAAACGAGCGTTGCCAGCGCTAACCTCGTTTTCTCACCACCAGACAGTGTTCCAGCTGGCTGGTCTAGCTTGTCTCCCGAGAACATGAACGCCCCGAGTAGACCGCGTAGATCCTGCTGCCCTGCATCGGGGCAGGCTTCGATCGTGTTCTCCCAGACTGTTTTGTTACCGTCGATCGTGTCGTGCTCCTGGGCGAAGTACCCGATCTTGAGGCCATGCCCTGACACGATTCCGCCTTCCCCATCCGTGCGTTCAACGCCAGCAAGTAACTTGAGCAGCGTCGTCTTGCCTGCACCATTGGTGCCAAGCACTACAACTCGGGATCCTTTATCAACAGCTAGATCGACGCCAGCGAACACTTCGAGGGAGCCATACATTTTGGTAAGGCCCTTGCCAAACAAGGGTGTCTTGCCGCATGGTGCTGGCTTCGGAAAGGAAATAGACGCTACTTTATCCGCTACACGAATGTCATCAAGCTCACCCATCATGCGCTCAGCGCGAGCAAGCATCTGTTTAGCAGCTGCAGCCTTCGTCGCCTTCGCTCCGAGTTTGGCCGCTTGTTTTTGCAGTGCGGAAGCTTTCTTTTCCGCATTAGCGCGTTCACGGCGGCGTCGTGCTTCATCGAGTGCCCTGGCATCCTGGTACTTCTTGAAGCCCATGTTGTAGACATCAGCCTCAGCGCGCACTGCATCAAGGAACCAAATCTTATTGCATACTGCCTCAAGCAACTCAACATCGTGCGAAATCATGATCAAGCCACCATCGTGCTTGCTCAAGAACGAACGCAGCCATGTAATAGAGTCCGCGTCGAGGTGGTTAGTGGGCTCGTCGAGAAGCAGTGTGGTTTGGGACTTTCCAGAACCCGCCCGAGAGGCGAAAAGGATCTGTGCCAACTCCACGCGACGGCGTTGACCACCGCTGAGGGTACTGAGCTGTTGGTCGAGCACTCGTGCTGGAAGCCCGAGGTTGTCACATATCTGCGCAGCCTCTGCGTTCGCCTCGTAACCGCCTAGCGCGTGGTACTGCTCTTCGAGCCGGGAAAACTTCTCGATTGCTTTATCACGGGTCGCACCATCTGACTCTTCCATGATGGAACGCTGCCGATCCATCGAGCGTTGGATCTGATCAAGGCCTCGCGCCGAAAGAACGCGATCTCGGGCACTCTGCTCGATATTGCCTTCTTTGGAGTCTTGTGGCAGGTATCCGATCTCGCCAGTACGAGTAACCGTGCCCGCGTAGGGTTCTGTTTCTCCTGCGAGGATTCGCATCGTAGTGGTCTTCCCGGCACCATTTCGGCCGACGAGACCGATTCTGTCACCAGGTTGAACACGGAGATGCTGCCCAGGCGCTTCGAGAAGCGTCCGGGCTCCTACACGGACTTCGAGATCATTAGTAACAATCACAAAGGGTTACTCTACAAGGCCGCGTGAGTAGACGAAAACGTGGTCTAAACAGCGAAACCTAGTGCACGCAACTGCTCGCGCCCTTCTTCCGTAATCATCTGCGGTCCCCATGGTGGCATCCACACCCAATTGATGACGACTTCATCACACACAGTATTCGTCGTGATAGCGTGATCAGCTTGTTCTTCGATGACATCGGTAAGCGGGCAAGCCGGCGAAGTCAACGTCATGTTGACGACTGCTCGGTGGACATTATCGTTAGTTTCTACCCACACGTCATAGACAAGTCCAAGGTCAACAACATTGATACCCAACTCGGGGTCAATGACGTCGTGTAGGTACTCCTCTACTTCACCACAGATTTTGAGCTGTTCCTCGGTCTGTGCTGGCCGCTCGTCGCCATCGCCAAGGTTCGAAGTGTGATCGTTATCCACCATATTTTCGCCTTTCTATTTGTCTAACGCCTCGGACGTGGCGGCTTCAAATGCTTTCCAGCCCAACAACGCACACTTGACGCGAGCTGGGAACTTAGAAACACCTGCGAACGCAATGCCATCGCCGATGGCTTCCGGATCCCCTTCTTTGGTCCCGCGAGAGGTGATCATTTCCTCAAACGAGTGCAACTTTTCCATCGCATCCGCAACAGGTAGCCCCACCAGTTCTTCTGTCATCACACTGGTTGAGGCTTGGGAGATCGAGCAACCTTGAGCATCGTAAGAGACGTCTTCAACCGTCTTTCCGTCGGCAGACAGGTGCACACGCAGCGTCAGCTCATCACCGCAAGATGGGTTGACGTGGTGCACCTCCGCTTCGTACGGTTCGCGCAACCCCTTATGCCGTGGGTTCTTGTAATGGTCCAAGATTACTTCTTGGTACATCGACTCTAGGTTCATCGTCTAGGAATCCTCCTCGACTCCGAAGAAGCGGCGCGCTTCGCGAATGGCTTCAACCAAGGCGTCTACTTCCTCTTTGGTGTTGTACAGGTAGAAACTTGCTCGAGAGGTTGCCTGCACCTCGAGTTCTCTGTGAGCGGGCCACGCGCAGTGGTGGCCGGTGCGGATAGCAACACCGTGAGCATCAAGCACCTGTCCTAAATCATGCGGATGCACGCCATCGACGGTAAAAGCGATCGCACCGCCGCGCTGTTCAGCCACCGCAGGACCAGCGATAACTAATCCTGGAATCTCTTGCATTCTTTCCAGGGCATACTCCGTCAACATATGCTCGTGGCGTTGGACATTTTCCATTCCGATGGATTCCAAGAACTCGACGGCAGCACCAAGGCCAACGACCTGGCTTGTCATCTGCGTGCCAGCTTCGAACCGTTGGGGCGTCGGCGCATACGTCGAAGAGTCCATCTTGACGATCTCGATCATGGATCCACCTGTCAAAAATGGTGGAAGTTCCCTGAAGATCGACTTTCTCGCGTATACGGCGCCCACACCAGAAGGTCCACACATCTTATGCCCTGAGAACGCTGCAAAGTCGACGTCAAGCTCGTGAAAGTTAACAGGCATATGCGGAACAGATTGGCACGCATCAAGGACCGTGAGTGCTCCTACTGCGCGAGCACGCCTCACGATTTCATCGACGTCCGCTACTGCACCAGTTACGTTTGATTGGTGCGTGAACGCAACAACTTTTACAGTATCGTCGAGTTCCAAGCTGTCAAGGTCGATGCGTCCATCAGCAGTCATCGAGTACCACTTGAGCGTTGCTCCAGTGCGGCGGGCCAGTTCTTGCCAAGGCACGAGGTTCGCGTGGTGCTCCAGTTCAGTGACAACAATCGTGTCTCCGCGTTTGATCTGGTGCTTACCGGCACGATCATCACCAAGAACATATGCGACGAGGTTCAGAGCCTCAGTAGCGTTCTTCGTGAATGCAATCTCCTCCCCGTCAGCACCAACAAAGTTAGCGATACGCTCACGGGCAGTTTCATAAGCGTCTGTCGCCTCCTCAGCCAGTTGGTAGGAGCCGCGATGGACTGGTGCAAATGTGTTCAGGACGAATTCTTGCTCAGCGTTCCACACAGACTGCGGACGCTGGGACGTAGCCGCGGAGTCCAAATAGACGAGGGGCTTCCCATCGCGCACGGTCCGACTCAGGATCGGGAACTCTGCGCGAATCGCGTCTGTGTTCAGTGTTCCATCGGAATGTAAGTATCCCATTAGATGAACTTTTCGTATCCCTCTGCCTCGAGAACATCAGCCAACGAGGCGTCGCCAGTCTGGATGACCTTGCCATCCGAGAAGATGTGAATGAAGTCAGGCTTCACATACTCCAGGATCCGCTTGTAGTGGGTGATCATTAGGACACCGCCGTTGGTTTCTTCCTGGTAGCGGTTGATCCCCTCGGATACGATTCGCAGCGCATCGACGTCAAGGCCGGAGTCCGTTTCGTCCATCACAGCAAACTTCGGCTTGAGCAACGACAACTGCATGACCTCATGTCGCTTCTTCTCACCGCCAGAAAAGCCTTCGTTGACCGAACGCTCAGTGAAGGAAGAGTCCATCTTCAACAAGTCGCGAGCATCATTGAGTTCACGAACCCAATCGCGAAGCTTCGGCGCTTCCCCACGAACAGCAGTCACAGCAGAGCGCATAAAGTTCGAAGAAGAGACGCCCGGCACCTCAACTGGGTACTGCATTGCCAGGAAGAGTCCGGCGCGAGCGCGTTCGTCGATATCCATCTCGAGGATGTTCTCACCATCGAGGAGTACTTCGCCTTCAGTAACTTCGTAGCGTGGATGACCAGCGAGCGTGTAGGCAAGCGTGGACTTACCGGAACCATTCGGCCCCATGATGGCGTGAGTCTCTCCGCCCTTAATAGTGAGGTTTACGCCCTTGAGAATCGGCGTTGGCTCTTGACCTTCCTCGGTCGGCAGGACGTTTGCGTGGAGGTTCTTGATTTCCAGGGTAGACATTGTTTTACTGATTCCTTTTCGTTTTACTGGTTCGTTTGCTCGAGCTCTCCGGCCACACGTGCAACGAGTTCTTCACGGAGGTCTTCGAGCGGGACCTGATTGAGGACCTCGTTAAAGAATCCGCGAATGATCAAGCGCGTGGCTTCGTCCTCAGGGATGCCCCTGGACCGGAGATAAAACACTTGCTCGTCATCGAACCGACCAACGGTTGCGGCATGGCCGGCTCCAGCGATTTCACCAGTCTCGATCTCGAGGTTTGGAATTGCGTCAGCGCGAGCACCATCCGTCAAGACCAGGTTCCGGTTCGTTTCATATGTATCTGTGCCGTGCGCGCCTGCGCGAATCAGCACATCACCGACCCAGCAGGTTCGTGCTTCTGGCAGATCCGACGCCTTGTCGCCTTGCAACGCACCCTTGTACAGCACGTTCGACCGGCAGTTCGGAACGCTGTGGTCGACCAGCATACGGTTTTCGATGTACTGACCCGCGTCCGCAAAGTAAACGCCGTTGAGCTCGACGTCTGCACCCGGAGCTTGGAACTTTACGCGTGGGGTGATGCGCACGATCTCGCCACCGAAAGCTGCGACGTTGTGGCGCAGTACCGAATCGCGCTCCATCAAGATGGACTGTTGACCAATGTGTACTGCGTCCAAGTCCCAGTCCGTATCTACGACTGCGCGTACGTGCGCGCCTGCGCCGATATGCCAATTGACGTTGTCTGCATGCACACCTGTGCCGGTGTACTTGACAACGATGTCAGCCTCTGCATGGGTCCCAACTTCAAAAAGGATCGTTGCAAAGGATGTCACGTCGGCGCCGGCACCAGTGATGGTGACGGTGATGGGCTTGGACAACTTGCTGTTACCAGGCACGGTAATCAAGGTGCCGGTTTTCGCGCTCGACCATGCTTGTGCAGCAACGCGGTCTACGGGCGCGCCGGCTACTTTGAGCTGATCGTCAGCTGCGTCAAGCTCCGTGACGACGACCTCATCTGGCGCATCAATCGTGATCTGGGCGTCAGCCTGTTGCGGGAACTCCCCGTTGTGCAGACCTCGGATGCGGCGAAGTGGAATGAACCGCCAGACTTCGTCACGTCCACGTGGAACGGGAAAATCCTCAACATTGAACGACGAAAACAGATCTCCCTTGTTGTTGTGAGGAGTTGCATTCGATACGGGATTAATCGTTGAAGTCATGGTGATTAGCCCACTGATCCTTCCATTTGCAATTCAATCAGACGGTTGAGCTCCAGGGCGTACTCCATCGGGAGCTCCTTGGCAATAGGCTCGACGAAGCCACGGACAATCATCGCCATAGCTTCTTCTTCGGCAATACCGCGGGACATCAGGTAGAACAGCTGCTCTTCAGAGACCTTGGAGACTTTCGCCTCGTGTCCGAGCGTAACCCGATCGTTCCTAATGTCGTTGTACGGGTAAGTGTCAGAACGAGAAATGTCATCGACAAGCAACGCGTCGCACTCAACGTTCGAGGCGGAATCATGCGCGTTTGCGTTGATCTGTACCAGGCCACGGTAGGCCGCGCGTCCGCCACTGCGCGCAACTGACTTTGAAACGATTGAACTCGAGGTGTGCGGAGCCATGTGTGTCATCTTGGCACCGGTGTCCTGGAACTGTCCTTCACCAGCAAATGCGACGGAAAGCACTTCGCCACGGGCATACTCGCCAGTCATCCAGACTGCTGGGTACTTCATCGTCACCTTTGAACCGATATTGCCGTCGACCCACTCCATCACTGCGCCCTCTTCGGCCTTAGCGCGCTTGGTGACGAGGTTGTAAACGTTGTTCGACCAGTTCTGGATCGTGGTGTACCGGCAGCGGCCACCTTTCTTCACGATGATTTCAACGACCGCGGAGTGAAGCGAGTCGGACTTGTAAATCGGGGCGGTGCATCCTTCTACGTAGTGGACGTAGGCGTCCTCATCAACGATGATGAGCGTGCGCTCGAACTGGCCCATGTTCTCGGTATTAATACGGAAGTATGCCTGGAGCGGGATATCGACGTGGACGCCCGGCGGAACATAGATAAACGAACCGCCTGACCATACTGCCGTATTCAGAGCTGAGAACTTGTTATCGCCAGCGGGGATGACCGAGCCGAAGTACTCCTTAAAGATGTCCTCGTGCTCGCGAAGCGCGGTGTCAGTGTCTACGAAGATGACACCCTTCTTTTCGAGATCCTCACGAATCTGGTGGTAGACAACCTCAGATTCGTACTGCGCAGCAACACCAGCGACTAGGCGCTGCTTTTCTGCCTCAGGAATGCCAAGCTTGTCGTACGTATTCTTAATGTCTTCAGGAAGGTCATCCCAGCTCGTAGCTGGTTGCTCCGTAGAGCGGACATAGTACTTAATGTTGTCAAAGTCGATGCCACTCAGGTCTGCGCCCCAAGTCGGCAGTGGCTTCTTTTCAAAAATGTCCAAAGCCTTGAGGCGCTGTTCCAGCATCCATTCTGGCTCTTCCTTAATGCCAGAAATGTCCTTGACTACCCCAGCGTTAAGACCACGCTTTGCTGCCTGCCCGGCAGCGTCTGGGTCGTGCCACCCGTAGTTGTAGCTACCGATTGACTCGATAATCTCTTCGTCGTTCATTGGTTTCTCTAAACCGGGTGCGGGATTAGCTTTCGTCATTATTTTCCGCTCCTTTCAGATACGTTATTTTTCGGCCCGTGAACAGCAGCGAGTGGAATGTTTGTTGTGCAGACACCATTGCCCTCTGTAATGGAGGCAAGTGGTTGGATATGTCGGCCTACGATCTTAGCGATCATTTCTTGCTCTGCTTCGCAAATTTCGGGATGCGCAGACGCTACTTGTGACACCGGGCAGTGATGCTGACAAATTTGAATTCCAGTCCCTGCCTGAGTCACCGAGGCAACATAGCCGTGACGCTCTAAAACGGACACGACTTCGAGCACGACTGATTCAAGGTCGCCACTGCTTGATCGCTCCGAAATCGGCTCCACTTCTTCAAGGATGCGTTCAATCCTAGTTTTGGCGAACGCTTTGACTGCTTCATGGCCGCCAAGTTCTTCAAGAGCTTCGATTGCATCAAGCGCCATATTCTCATAGTTGCTACCGAAGCTTTCTCGGCCTTCTTCCGTCAAGCAGTAGTGCTTCGCGGGACGGCCTCGCGGTGGCTCTTCTCCAGCAACCGGCAGTGGCTCACACGTCTCAATGAGTCCAGCCTCAGTGAGCTTATCCAGGTGCCGACGGATACCGGCAGCTGAAATTCCAGTTTGCTCACCAAGTGTTGATGCAGTCACCGGTCCGCTTTTCAGCAAGAGCGCCATCACTCGCTTGCGAGTGCCACCGTCAACTGACCGCGCTTGGTTCAGCACTGGCTCACCTCGCTTCGATCTGCTTTGATCTCTGACTTTCCAACCGATTGGCTGTACACCGACCGGCCTTTACACAACACTACTGTGTCCTAATTCAATGTGCACGTTTAACCCGGTCGTTCGGCTACAATCTTGCCTGTGTTGTTCCAGGATTCACCGATAAAGTCTTTGCTTGATGCGTTTCCTCGCATCGGCAAGCCTGGATCACGGTCGGCTGGGCTCCACCGAGTCTCTAAAGAGGTTTGGCGAGGACAAGACTTTCGTTCAACCAACTACGCTGAGCAGAACCGGTTCGCCGTACTTAGATGGCTGGGTTTGGTCGGCACACTTCTCATTGGCTTGGGAGGCCTCGGGGGCGGGGCCTTGCCGGTCGTCGATAATCCTTGGTTCTCTCTGCCTGGCGGGGCCTTGCTTGGCCGAATGATGCAAGCGTCGTCTTCCATAGTTCTGTTCGGAGTAGGACTCTTGGTCTCCGCTTGGCTGTGTATGGGCCCCTTCGTTGGCGTAAGTGGCCAGAGGCCCCGCGTTTCGACGCCGCTTCTCATGCGAACATTCGTTGCATGGGTTGCTCCTCTGTTGATTACCGCTCCCCTCTTTACTCAAGACATCTATTCATACTTAGCTAATGGTGCAATTGTCCGGTTTGGTCTTGACCCGTACTCCGCTGGACCAGTCGAGCTTCTCGGGCCAGAACACCATCTAGCGCGCTCGGTCCCGTTTATTTGGGCGCATTCTCCAAGCCCCTACGGGCCTGTCGCGTTAGGTATTGCAGCGGCAATTTCTCGTATTACTGCTGACTCTATTGTGCTCGGGGTGATTGCGCACCGCGTCGTATCACTCGTCGGAGTGCTCGCCGCAGCGTGGGGGATCCGAAAGATTGCCGGCCGCTGTGGCGTACCAGAGACTGCCGCACTGTGGCTCGGGGTGCTCAATCCGCTAACGATTCTGCATCTCATTGGTGGCATCCATAATGAAGCGATCATGCTCGGATTGGTGTTAGTCGGGTTTGAGCTAGGACTTCGCGGGGCCGACAGGTTGAGGACCATCAGTTCAGCGCAAGCGTGGGGTTACCTGGCTCTCTCCGCGATCACCATTACCTGCGGAGGACTAGTCAAAGTGACAGGCTTTCTCGGTCTCGGTTTTATAGGCATGGCAATCGCTCGTGTGCTTGGGCAACGCCAGCGCAAAGCTACAGCCCTTAGCATCGCGGTGCTTTTTCAGACAGTTATTCTCATTGTCACTACTGCCGCCGTTTCACTTATAACAAGCATTGGGCTCGGATGGGTCACTGGTCAAGGCGGAGCAGCATCGATTCGTAGCTGGCTCTCGATCTCAACAGACGTGGGCGTAATCAGCGGCTTTCTAGGAATGCTGCTTGGTCTCGGCGACCACATTGACGCAGTTCTCATTGTCACCCGCGGGATTGGAGTGGCCATCGCGGTGGCGTTTCTGGTTCGCCTACTGTGGGCTACGTTGCGGGGAGCCATTCACCCTGCAGGTGGACTTGGCGTCGCAACGCTCGTGCTTGTTATATTCTTCCCAGTTGTACACCCTTGGTACCCTCTGTGGGCTATTTATCCCCTTGCTGCATGGGCAAATAGGTTCTTTTTCCGCGCCGGGGTGGCTGTGTACTCTGCTGTATTTAGTTTTCTGGTACTACCGCGTGGTCTCGGCCTGCAAGCAAAGACAGTTTTCACTATTTACGGTGTCGCAGCCTGTTGTTTTGTCGTATTTGTTGGGCTCAGTTTCCTGTTGTATCGGCGCTTTGGTGCCGGCAGGCTACACTAGCTATCCATGAACGCGCCTGTTCTTTCAGTTGACAATGTGAAGAAAACTTTTGGGGACGTTACTGCTGTAGATGGAGCATCGTTTGCCGCAAAAGAAGGAACCGTGCTGGCTTTGCTCGGTCCGAATGGAGCCGGCAAGACAACGACCATCGAGATGTGTGAAGGATTCACCCGGCCAACCTCAGGGACAATCACGGTACTAGGCGAAAACCCTGCAACCCACCCTCAGCGTGTGCGAGACCGAATTGGGATCATGCTGCAGGGTGGCGGATCATATTCGGGCGTCAAAGTCAGAGAAATGCTGAAGCTTTCGGCTTCATACAACGCAAATCCTCACGACCCTGAGTGGCTCATGGCCCTCCTAGGGCTCGAGGGAGTCGCCAATACCACGTATCGACGCCTCTCCGGAGGGCAAAAGCAACGCTTGTCCCTGGCGCTTGCACTTATAGGTCGTCCGGAGCTGGTTTTTCTTGATGAGCCAACCGCTGGCATGGACGCACAGTCCCGCAACGCTGTGTGGGATATTGTTTCTGCGCTAAAACGTGACGGAACCACGATCGTCCTAACTACTCACCTGATGGACGAGGCGGAGTCGCTCGCCGATGACATCGTGATTATGGATCATGGAAAGGTAGTCGCCGCGGGTACACCGGCGGACCTGACCAGCGGATCATTTGAGCAGCAAATCACGTTTGGTACGGCGCAACCACTCGACCTCGAGAAGCTGAAGCAGCACGTGGCTTTGTGTCAGATCGATACAGCTGTGGCCCAAGTTCGCCCAATGCGCTACGTAGTCAACGGTTCGGTTTCTCCTGAACTCGTCGCCTGTATTACCGAAGAAGCACTTCGCCAATCCGTGCTGATTCGGGATATGCAAGTAAGCCACATGGCGTTGGAAGAAGTGTTTTTGAACATCACCGGTAAGGAATTAAGGAGCTAGCGGTGCACATCAAGGAAGGAACCTTTACGCCCGCCCCGCAACGGTCTTCGAAGTTTGCGATGGCCAGCGCTCAGGGACTCATCGAAAGCAAGCTGATGCTCCGTCACGGCGAACAGTTGGTGCTCAGCATCTTCATCCCGGCAGCGTTGCTCATCGCATCAGTATATTTGCCTGTTTTTGGGGATGACTACAGCCTCGACACCCTGGTGCCGATGGTGTTTGCCGTCGCGGCGACCAGCTCTGGATTTACGGGCCAGGCGATTTCGCTCGCCTTTGACCGCCGATACGGTGCGCTGAAGCGGACCGGTGCTTCCGGAGTCCCACCGTGGACGATCATCGTCGGAAAAATCCTTGGCGTGGTCGCGATGGTCTGCGTCCAGATTGCGGTGCTAGGAGCTGTTGCAGGTTTCCTTGGCTGGCGCCCCTCAGTCGTTGGCGCGGTGCTTGGTGCCTGCGTCTTGTTCCTGGGGGTTGCTTGCTTTACTTCCTTGGGCTTGCTCATGGGCGGCTCGCTAAGTTCCGAGATGGTCCTTGCCATTTCGAATTTAATGTGGGTGATCATGATGGGAATCGTGGGTTGGGTCGTCTATTCTGGCGACCTTAGCCACGCTGGTTGGTGGAACCTAGTACCCACGGTTTCGCTGGCAGCTGGTATTTCTGATGCACTCGCGCTGACTGCGAATGGTCCTGCGTTGCTTAGCTTGCTAGCGTGGCTCATCGTCGGCGTTGGCTCAAGCGTTCGCTTCTTCCGTTTCGATGATTAAGGCCATGCGCTCATCGACTAAGATTCGAGCCTGAATAGTCGAACGTGTTTTATACGTCCAAGGAAAGTGCATGACTTTACAACAGACCGGTGCGCCGATGACGCATCAGGATAAAAAGCAAGCCCCCAGTCTGAAGTTGCAACGAACTCTAGCCATGATTCTCTTGCTCTGCCAAGGCGGGATCACCGTAACAGGGTCGTTGGTGCGAGTGACCGGTTCGGGGCTTGGTTGCAATACGTGGCCACTTTGCCATGAAGGTTCGCTTGTCCCCGTCGCTGGTGCCGCACCTTGGATTCACCAAGCCATTGAGTTTGGAAACCGCCTGCTTGCTTTCGTGGTCGCGGCTGCCGCGATCGCCGTGCTTTGGGCTGTCTACCGCGCATCCCGCGGTCGAGATGCCCAATTCTTGGCATGGTTCTCCCTCGTCGGCGTCGTTGTCCAGGCGATTATCGGCGGTATTTCTGTTCGCCTTGATTTGCAGTGGTGGGCGGTCGCCGTGCACTTCTTGCCTTCGATGGTGCTCGTGTGGGTCGCTGCATTGCTGTACATGCGCTTGGCAGAAGACGAGTCCACGGTTGCTCAAGACCGCTACCCCGGGCACATCCGAGTGATCGCCGTAATCGCTGCCGTTGCGTTGAGCTGTGTACTTGTGACAGGAACGATGGTGACAGGGTCCGGCCCGCACTCGGGTGACGCAAGCGTCGGTATGGAAGGCCGGCTTGCGATTGACACAGCGTTGTTGGCATATATTCACGCAGGGTGCATGTACGCGTATCTACTTCTTACAGTGATCACATTTTTCCTACTACGTAGAGCGAAGGCCCCGCATGCGGCGCAGAAAACGTCCTGGATTCTTCTTGGACTCATCGTGGTCCAGTGGGCAGTAGGTTTAAGCCAGTACTACATGGGCGTGCCGCGTTGGACGATTCCGATCCATATTGGGCTGTCTTCTCTAGTTGTAGCGTTCACGGCGTTCTTGTACGCGCACGCTGTGCGTCGTGAGTTGCTGTATCGCTAGACGCAAACACCATGTAGCCTGAGAAAGTATGAAAGCGATTGAGTTCGACGCGCAGCAGGTGCGTTGCATTGATATCGCTTCACCGTTCCCCAGCGATAGAGAACTTCTAGTCGAAGTCCTCTACGCTGGGTTTTTTCTTCACGACACCTCCTTCGGCAACCAAGGATGCGGTCGTGTCCTGAAAGACCCCCTCGACGAGGTTGCGCCAGGAACTGTGGTTGCGTGGAGCGATGCCACCGGCCCCATCGCCGAGCAGGTTGTCGTTGACCGAAGCCGGGTAGTCGCTGTATCGGACCTGATCGCCCCACGCATTGGTGCTTCAATGTTGAGGCCGGGAATGGCCGCAAGTTATTCGCTATTCGAAGTTTTGAAGCTTGTGCAAGGTGAAGCTGTCGTCGTCACGAATGCAGGTTCCGCAATTGGGTTGTACATGATTGCAATCGCTCGAGAGAAGGACATCATCGTGTATGCCGTTTCGGATAGCGAGGAAGGCCGAGTAGCAGCAGATGAGGCTGGAGCCACAGCCGTATTCAGTGGCCAGCCAGGTACTGCTGCACAGATCAAAGCGCTCAATGATGGGATCGGGGTGGATGCAGTTGTGCTGGCACGCTCTGACTTCAAAAATGGCTTTGCGCACGAAGTTGGGCGCAGCTCTGCGCGTACGTGTTGCTATGAGGACTTGGCGTCGATACGAATGGATGCCAACGGCTTCCGTAAGCATGCACAGACTGTTACCAGAGTGCTCGAAGAAACACGATGGGAACCGCCAGTTCACGTGTGTGAATCGATAGATGACGCCAGCTCGCTACTGGGTTCCGAAACTTCGGAGGTTTGTGACAATGACCTTGGAGCCATCAAGCTCCAAGGATCAACGAGCTAGAAGAAGGTAGCGAATAGTGGAGTCCAACCGAGTACCGCATCAACGGAAAGCCCCAAGAACAACGCCGCAAGATAGTTGTTGGAGAGGATAAACAGCTTGAGGGGTTTCACCTTCTCCCCGCGCTTTACCCCAGCATGCAGCTGTGTGGCAACGGCGAGGAACAATGCGCCCGAAATCAGCGCGGTTGCAAGATAGATCCACGAGGTGGCGGGAACCAGGAGCAGGGACACCCCGACGGTCCACCATGAGTAAATGAGAATCTGGCGGGTTGTCTCCGCCGGGGAAGCTACCACCGGCAGCATCGGGACATTAGCGCGGGCGTAATCCGCTCGGTACTTCATTGCCAGCGCCCAGGTGTGCGGTGGCGTCCAGAAGAAGATGATCATGAACATCACGATCGCCTGCCACCACGCATCCTTGGAGCCGTCGGTGACATTGTCTCTAATTGCCGCCCAACCGACCATCACGGGCATACAACCTGCTGCGCCGCCCCAGATGACGTTCTGCCAAGTTCGCCTCTTCAGCCACTTTGTATACACATAGATATAGAAGAAGTTGGTCAGAATGATAAAGAACGCCGCGAGCCACGACTTACACAGGAATCCAAGCCAAAGCACACTCGCGACGAGAAGCGCCCAAGCAAATACGGCGGCTTTCTGTTTGGTGACCTTTGCCCGGACAAGTGGTCGTGCACGCGTTCGCCCCATTTTCTGGTCAATGTCGTAGTCGGCGACCATGTTAAATGCATTTGCCGCACCGGCCCCCATCCAACCACCGAACAGCGTTGCAAGAATGAGCCACACGTGCACAGTGCCACGGTCTGCTTGCAACATTGCGGGGATAGCTGCTACTAGAAGAAGTTCAATGACCCTGGGCTTCGTAAGCGCGAAGTATGCCTTGATGGTCTCCAATACTTCTCCTCCACATCAAACTTCAACCGTTCGGCTAGAACTCTTACGCAACATTGGTTCGCGTTCAGGTGTCGAGCATTTCGGCTGATATGGTACCGCAACGCATTACACGATGATCTTTTCAGCCCTCTTAATACTTTGACCCTCCCGGTGATGTTAGCCTCCGCTCACCAATTTGTCAGAATTAACGTGGCGGCTACACCCGCGAGTTTTCTTCGCACAACACCGTTGGGTGTCACCACCACAAAGCGAGTTTTACACTAGGCTGGGTCCTGTTCTGTTTCCATAGCATGAATCGAGGATTCTGTGACGCTTTCAGCTGAACTTCAAGCAAAAACTGTACGTAACTATCCCGAAGACTGGACCGACGTGGATACGCGGGCAGTTGATACAGCCCGAATCCTCGCGGCTGACGCCGTGGAAAACTGCGGCTCTGGGCACCCAGGCACCGCGATGTCGCTCGCCCCTCTTGCATATACGCTCTACCAGCGGGTGATGAATGTAGACCCCGCTGACCCACATTGGGCAGGGCGCGATCGCTTCGTATTGTCAAACGGCCACTCTTCCCTGACACAGTATGTTCAGCTCTACCTGGGGGGCATGGGACTTGAGCTCAAAGACCTCCAGCAGCTTCGTACCTGGGGTGCTAAGACTCCCGGCCACCCTGAGTACAACCACACGGACCACGTAGAGATTACAACTGGCCCGCTCGGCCAGGGGTTGGCATCAGCAGTTGGTATGGCGATGGCTTCGCGCCGGGAACGTGGCCTGTTTGACCCTGAGGCTCCGGCTGGCGAATCGCCGTTCGATCATTTCATCTACGTCGTGGCTGGAGACGGTTGCCTTCAAGAAGGTGTCACTTCGGAGGCTTCATCTCTCGCAGGGACGCAGCAGCTCGGAAACCTGATTGTATTCTGGGATGACAACAGGATTTCGATCGAGGATGATACCCAGATCGCGTTCACTGAAGACGTTATGAAGCGCTACGAGGCCTACGGCTGGCAAACACTAACGGTTGAGTCCGGCGAGGACGTCGTCGCGATTGAGAAAGCGATCAAGGAAGCACAGTCCGACACCAATCGCCCAACGATCATTCAGGTAAAGACGGTCATCGGCTTCCCTGCTCCTACACTGCAAAACACGGGTGCAGTACACGGCGCAGCTCTCGGCGCGGAAGAAATCGCAGCTGTCAAAAACATTCTCGGCTTTGATCCGGAGATTCACTTCCCGGAGGAAGAGTCCGTTATCACCCATACTCGAAAGCTCCGGGACCGTGGTGCTGCGAAGCGTAAACAGTGGGACGAGACGTTTGCTGTTTGGGCTGAGGCCAACCCAGAGAAGAAGGCCCTGTTTGACCGATTGACGGCTCGAGAGCTCCCATCCAACTGGTCGCAGGACTTCCCAACTTGGGACGCTGACGAAAAGGGCCTTGCTACCCGTAAGGCTTCTGAAGCAGTAATCCAGGCTGCGGCTGCGGCCCTTCCAGAGCTTTGGGGTGGCTCCGCAGACCTTGCAGGCTCCAATAACACCCTTATCAAGGGGGCTGCATCGTTCGGGCCTCAGGCGATTTCTACCGATATGTTCAGCGCTGAGCCGTACGGTCGCAATTTGCACTTCGGCATCCGCGAACATGCCATGGGCGCGATCATGAACGGCATTGCACTGCACGGCAACACACGAGTTTACGGCGGTACGTTCCTGATCTTCTCCGAGTATCTCTACCCGGCAATTCGCGTCGCAGCACTTTCAGGTATCGACGGCTACTACGTCTTCACGCACGACTCGATCGGCCTGGGCGAAGACGGTCCGACCCACCAGCCGGTTGAAACGCTCACTGCGCTTCGAGCCATCCCGGATATGGCGGTGATCCGACCGGCCGACGCGAATGAAACGTCTGCTGCGTGGAAGTCTGCACTGGAGGCTACGCCGATGCCGAAGGCACTGGCGCTTTCCCGTCAGAACCTCCCTGTGCTTGAGGGCACAAAGGAAAAGGCATTCGAAGGTGTTGCTCGCGGTGCGTACGTACTCGTGGACTCCTCTACCCCGACGCCTGATTTGATTCTGATGGCTTCTGGCTCGGAAGTGCAGCTTGCTGTTGAGGCTGCGAAGTCCTTGGAAGCCGAAGGTATCGGAACTCGAGTTGTCTCGGTGCCTTGCATGGAGTGGTTTACGCAGCAATCGCCGGAGTACATTGAATCGGTACTTCCTGCAGAGGTTCGAGCAAGGGTCTCTGTCGAGGCCGGTCTGTCCATGCCATGGCATCGTTTTGTAGGCGACGCCGGTCAGTGTGTTTCCTTGGAGCACTTTGGTGCCTCCGCACCAGGTCCAGAGCTCTTCGAGCGGTTCGGCTTTACAGCAGACAACGTTGCAGCAGCCGGACGCGCGTCTGTAGCAGCGGTGCAGCGATAGTTGAAGAGTTGTCCTGGTCAAGCCCTCCCCTAGCTTGGCCAGGCCCATTTTTTAGAAAGGAATCTGAGCATGAACACAGTTGAAAGGCTTCGGGAGCTCGGCACGTCCACTTGGCTGGATGATCTCTCTCGCCAGCGCATCGCCACTGGCAATCTAGAAGCAGTCAAACGTGAGAAGTCGGTCGTTGGCGTGACAACCAACCCTGCAATTTTTGCTTCAGCAATGTCGACTGGAAGCGCGTACGACGAGCAAATCCAACAGTTGAGAGCGTCAGGTGCCAGCCCCGACGAGGCGGTTTACGCGATGAGCATTGACGACGTCCGCGACGCGTGCGACATCTTCCAGGACATCTACGATGCGACCGACGGCCTTGATGGTCGCGTTTCCATCGAGGTTGACCCCCGCTATGCTCACGACGAAGCGAAGACGATCGCTCAAGCGAAAGAGCTGTGGGCACGCGTGGGTAAACCGAATGCAATGATCAAGATTCCAGCCACAGACGCCTCGTTGCCAGCAGTCACAGCAGCACTGGCAGCTGGTATTTCAGTGAATGTCACGCTGATCTTCTCTGTGGAGCGCTACCGCGAGGTCATTCGCGCGTACAAGGAAGGTATTCGGCAGGCTGCAGCCAACGGCCACGATGTCTCAACCATTCATTCTGTTGCCTCATTCTTCGTGTCTCGCATGGACACCGAAGTCGATGCTCGCCTTGAGCAAATTGCTACTTCTGAAGCACTTGCGTTGCGAGGCAAAGCAGGCGTGGCAAACGCTCAACTGGCATACCGCTTGTTCCTTGAGGAATTTTCTTCGTTGGATGACCTTCCAGCTGGTGCCAACGTTCAACGCCCGCTGTGGGCCTCGACTGGTGTAAAGAACCCTGAGTACCCTGCCACGTTGTATGTGTCTGAGCTGGCTGGCCCAAACACGGTCAACACCATGCCGGAATCAACTATCGACGCCACCCTGGCTAGCGACAGTCTTCACGGCGATACTTTGTCTGCCAGTGCTGACGACGCGCAGAAGACGTTTGACGCTATCACCGCTGCAGGGATCGACTTGTCTGATGTCGTGCGAGTCCTCGAGCAGGAGGGCGTCGATAAGTTTGTTGATGCGTGGCAAGAATTGCTAAATTCCATGTCGGAAAAGCTGCAATAAAAAGGAGTACATGTGAGTGACGAGAGCACGCATTGGGTGAACCCGCTTCGGTCCCCCGAGGATAAGCGGCTTCCCCGCATTGCGGGTCCGTCTGGGATGGTGATCTTCGGTGTAACTGGAGATCTAGCTCGGAAAAAGCTCCTGCCGGCAATTTACGACCTCGCGAACCGGGGTCTCCTCCCACCGGGCTTTGCTCTCGTCGGGTTTGGGCGTCGAAACTGGTCTAAACAAGATTTTGAGGACTATGTGCGTGAAGCCGTTGAAGCATCTTCCCGCACCGCGTTTAATACGAACGTTTGGGACCGGCTCGCAGAAGGTATGCAGTTCGTCTCGGGCTCGTTTAATGACGACGCCGCGTTCGACGCCCTAGCCAATACACTGCGCTCGACCGATGAAACACGGGGGACGAACGGAAACTGGGCCTTTTACCTTTCTGTGCCGCCCGAGCACTTTTCGAGCGTTGTCCACCAGCTGGACCGCAGTGGAATGGCACAGCCTCAAGACCACGGCTGGCGCCGAGTGATCATCGAGAAGCCATTCGGGCATGATCTGGAATCCGCCAAAGAGCTAAACCGAGTAGTGAATTCAGTGTTCCCGGAGCGATCCGTATTCCGAATCGATCACTATCTCGGCAAAGAAACCGTGCAGAACATTATGGCTCTGCGTTTCGCAAACCAGATGTTTGAACCAGTGTGGAATTCGCACTACATCGACCACGTACAAATCACGATGGCTGAAGATATTGGGCTCGGCGGCCGCGCAGGCTATTACGACGGTATTGGTGCAGCACGAGACGTCATCCAAAACCACCTGATTCAGCTGCTTGCCTTGATCGCTATGGAGGAGCCGACGTCGTTCTCCCCGGGGCGTCTTCGTGCGGAGAAACTCAAGGTCCTCCGCGCTACGACTCCCGTCGAGCCGTTCGATGAGACAACCGCACGCGGGCAATACGTAGCGGGCTGGCAAGGTTCTGAACGCGTAATCGGGCTCCGGGAGGAGTCCGGGTTTGACCCCAACTCTGCAACCGAAACCTATGCGGCCTGTACGTTAGAGATAAACTCGCGTCGCTGGGCAGGTGTTCCTTTCTACCTTCGCACTGGTAAGCGCCTCGGGCGTCGAGTGACTGAGATTGCCCTGGTCTTTAAGCGTCCTCCGTACCAGCCGTTCGAAGACGATCAGACAAAACTACTTACGAACAATGCAGTCGTTATCCGCGTGCAGCCGGACGAAGGCGTGCTGATGCGCTTTGGTTCCAAGGTGCCTGGAACTGCATTTGAAGTTAGGGATGTCAACATGGATTTCTCGTACGCGGAGGCATTTACGGAACAGTCTCCCGAAGCATACGAGCGGCTCATCCTCGATGCACTACTCGACGAATCTAGCTTGTTTCCAACCAATGCGGAAGTCGAGCGGAGCTGGGAAATCCTCGATCCAATTCTCAACTACTGGGAGTCGCACGGACATCCAGATGAATATCGTGCGGGCACTTGGGGGCCCGCATCAGCAGACGCGATGCTGGCCAAGGACGGCCGCCAATGGCGTCGTCCATAATGTGTGCAAACAACGAACGTGAGGCTTAATCCTTGATTATCACTCTTCCCGACACGACCACCCGCGATGTGTCCACAGCGCTCCTAGAGGCTCGTGAAAATTACTCGTTGGCGACTGGGCGCGTGCTCACACTCTTGGTCGCTGCACATGCCGAGGATGATGTCGATTCTATTCTGGAGACGGTCCGGAACGCGACCATGGAGCACCCGGCTCGAGTTCTCGTCTTGTTGCTCGACTGCCAGAGCGAGCAAACCTGGATGGATGCAGAGGTAATCGTCGCGGCGGACGCTGGCGCCTCTGAGATGGTTGTCATGACTCTCCACGGTGAACTTACCCAGCATCTTGACGCGGTGGTCACCCCGCTGTTGCTGCCCGATACCCCTATCGTTGCTTGGTGGCCCACAACTGTGCCAGATGTTCCTGCAGAAGCAGAGCTGGGTAATATCGCGCACCGCAGAATCACGAATGCGTGGCGCACTATGGGGGCAGAATGCATAGAGCAGCTGGCTAAGGCGTACGTCCCAGGTGATTCGGACATGATGTGGTCTAAAATCACGCCATGGCGCGGCGTTGTCGCCTCAGCTTTCGACCGCTATAAACAGCAACCACGCCGGATCTTGCTCAGCGGTATTACCGAGCATCCAAGCGTACAAATCGCAGCCTCTTGGCTCGATGCCTGCTTTGGCGTTGAGGTAACCGTGCAAAACGTAGCAGGCGCCGACGCCATTCCTGGCTCCCCAATCCAACACCTATCGCTGGACTGCGAACAAGGCTCTGTGCAGGTACAAATTGTTGATGAGCACACCGTGCGAGTTTCCGTACCGGGATACCCTGATGCGTTTGTTGCACTGAGTGCTCGCTCGGACGCAGAATGCCTCGCTGAGGAGCTACGCCACCTCGATCCTGACGCCATGTATGCTCGGGCATTGTTACATAACCTCCCTTAACTTCGCACCGAAAGAGGGTCGACGGATGTCCAATACGGTCAAGACCAACACCTTTACAAACCTCGAACAGCTTATCGACGTCTCCACCTCCGCATTCCAAACGTTGATTTCAGAGATCCACAGCTCCCCTACCGGTGGCGTAAACGGCGACGGAACCGCACGTGTTGTGCTTACCGGTGGGACAGCCGGAATCCGGTTCCTTGAATCGCTTGTTTCATCAGATATCGACTGGTCCAGGGTGAAGCTATTCTTTGGCGACGAGCGCAACGTAGCCGTCGACCATCCTGATTCGAATGAAGGCCAGGCCCGGGCAGCGTTGCTCGATCATATAGATATCCCAGAAGGAAACATTTTCGGGTATGGGTTGGACGGAGGGACGATGGAGCCCGCTGTCACTCGTTATGAAGCGCACCTGAAAGTTGAGGCGCCTGAGGGGTTCGACCTCCATCTACTGGGAATGGGCGGTGAAGGCCATATTAATTCGCTATTCCCACATACGCCTGCTGTGAGAGAGGACGCCGCTCTGGTTGTTGCTGTGACGGATTCACCAAAACCACCTGCGGAACGTGTTTCGTTGACACTACCTGCTGTTCGGAAAGCACAAAAGGTCTGGCTTCTTGTTTCTGGTGCAGAGAAGGCAGAAGCTGCGTCCGCAGTTGCAAACCGTGCAGAGTATCTTGACTGGCCAGCGGCCGGTGCTGTCGGCAAGGAAGAAACGATCTTGTGGGTCACCGAGGACGCGGCACCACGTTAGATTCCCGCAGATTCGGATTTCCGACCAACGAAAAGGCCCGCCGGAAGCTTATTGCTCCAGGCGGGCCTTTTGCTAGCGGCTAGGCAGCAAAAGTCTGAATAAGATTCAGGCCCACGATGCATACAAGCCAGATGAGCGTAATGATAACCGTGTAACGGTCGAGGTTCTTCTCCACGATAGTGGAGCCGGACAGGTTAGCCTGCACGCCACCACCGAACAGGCTCGAAAGCCCGCCTCCCTTGCCTTTGTGAAGCAGCACGAACACTGTCATCAAGACCGCAGCGATTACGAGCACGATCTCAAGAGCCAACGTCATGGTGGTAAATCCTCACTATAAAACCTACATTGATGTAACTCGGACCAGACTACACGAAGTCACCGAATGGTGTTATTCGACGCGCTCTGGTCCGAGCGACATGTCTTGCAAATCTACTGTACTGCCTGGGCAGCCGCGGCAGCCAATTTCGCGAAATCCTGGCCGTCAAGAGACGCACCTCCGACAAGACCACCGTCAACATCAGGCTGAGCGATGATCTCACCGACAGTTTCCGTCTTTACGGATCCGCCGTACAAAATACGGATGCCATCAGCAACCGCATCACCGGCCAAGTCACGGATCAGGCCGCGAATAGCCTGGCACACTTCCTGCGCATCGGAGGCAGAGGCAACCTTGCCAGTGCCGATAGCCCATACCGGCTCATATGCAATGACGGTCTTCTCCAACTCCTCGTTGCTCAAACCGTCCAGGGATTTCTTCGTCTGCTCTACGACGTAGTCGACATGGGTGCCTTGTTCGCGAATGTCTAGCGGCTCACCGACACACACGATTGGGTTCATGCCGTGCTCAAGTGCCTTCTTTGCCTTGCGGGAAACTAGCTCATCGTCCTCACCGTGGTACTCACGGCGTTCTGAGTGGCCGACAACTACCCACGTGCAGCCAAGCTTCTCCAGCATTGTGGCCGAAACTTCACCAGTGTAGGCACCAGCATCGTGTGCTGACACGTCCTGTGCACCATACGTGATCTGCAGCTTGTCGCCTTCAACGAGAGTCTGGATAGAACGAAGGTCGGTAAACGGCACGGTCAATGCAACGTCCACGAACTCATAGCCGTCCTTCGGGAAGGCGAACGCGAGTTTCTGGGCCGAAGCGATTGCTTCGAGATGGTCGTGGTTCATCTTCCAGTTACCAGCAATCAGTGGTTTGCGAGACATATTCATACTCCTTTTCAACAACGACTACTGTCCAAGTACAGCAACGCCGGGCAGCTCTTTGCCCTCGATCAGCTCGAGCGATGCGCCACCGCCCGTAGAGATGTGGGAGAATCCAGCCTCATCGAGGCCCAGAATGCGAACAGATGCTGCGGAATCGCCGCCACCGACCACCGTGAAGGACCCGTTGTCCTTCGTAGCAGCGATCATTGCTTCAGCAACGGCTTTTGTGCCAGAGGCGAACGCTGGAAACTCGAAGACGCCCATTGGCCCGTTCCAGAACACGGTCTTCGAGCTCTTCAGCGCCTCACCATAACGCGCGGCAGTCTTCGGGCCAATGTCGAGAGACATCCAGCCTTCCGGAATAGCGTCGGCCGCGACGGTCTGCTTCTCTGCATCCTTTGCAAACTCAGACGCTGCGATCAGGTCCTCAGGCAATAGCAGCTTGTCGCCGAAACGGCCGATGAGGTCCTTGCAGGTCTCAATCATGTCTTCCTGCAACAAAGAGTTTTGAACGTTGTAGCCCTGTGCAGCCAGGAAGGTGTAGCACATGCCGCCACCGATAATTACCTTGTCGGCCTTCGCCGCAAGTGCCTCGATGACTCCCAACTTGTCGGAAACCTTCGAACCGCCAAGCACAACAACGTATGGATGATCTGGAGCATCCTTCACCTTGCTCAGAGTCTTGACTTCCTTCTCGACGAGGTAACCAGCGTAGGCAGGAAGCTTCTTAGCAACGTCGTAGACGGAGGTTTGAGCGCGGTGTACTACACCGAAACCGTCAGAAACAAACGCGCCGTTGTCCGCAGCTAGTGCTACAAGCTCAGCTGCGAACTCAGTGCGCTCAGCCTCGTCCTTCGAGGTCTCGCGTGGGTCAAAGCGTACATTCTCGAGAAGCAGAATCTCGCCACCGGTAAGCCCATTTGCCCGCTCATGTGCATCCTCACCAGAAACATCACCGGCGAGCGCTACGAACTGACCTAGGCGCTCACTTAGGGCTTCAGCCACTGGCTTCAAGGAGAACTTAGGGTTCACTTCCCCCTTTGGGCGGCCGAGGTGAGCCATGACAATGACTTTCGCGCCACCTTCCAAGAGCGCCTTCAAAGTTGGCAGTGATGCGTCGATACGACCAGCATCGGTAATATTGCCGTCCTCATCAAGCGGAACGTTGAAGTCAGAACGGACCAGGATGTGGCGATCTTCGACGCCTTCATCCAGAAGCTGTTGCAGCGTTTTCATTGTCATGGGACTCTCCTCAGTTGACTGTTGTTTGCAGTAGTTTTCTTTTCAAACAGTAGCGAAAGAAATGGCCCGAAGTGTGCGTACTGCACACCCGGGCCGTTCTAGGTCTTATGCCAAGTTATCCGCGACGTGCTTCGTCATGCGGACAAACTGAGAGGTGTAGGACCACTCGTTGTCGTACCAAGCAATCAGCTTGACCAGGTTGCCGTCGATGACGCGGGTCATCCCAGCATCGAAGATGGAACCATGGGTGTTGCCGATGATGTCGGAGGAAACGATTGGATCCTCGGTGTACTCAAGCGCCTTGCCAAACTCTGGGTCCTGAGCAGCCTTCTTGATTGCTGCGTTCACCTCATCAACGGTGACGTCCTTGTTCAGCTCGACGGTCAGGTCGGTTGCGGAACCGGTGATCGTTGGCACGCGCATTGCGAAGCCATCCAGCTTGCCCTCAAGTGCAGGCAGAACCAGGGCAACTGCCTTAGCAGCACCCGTCGTGGTTGGGACGATGTTCTGAGCTGCTGCACGGGCACGACGCAGGTCCTTGTGAGGTGCGTCTTGAATGCGCTGGTCGCCAGTGTAAGCGTGAATGGTGGTCATCAGACCGGACTTGATGCCGAACTGCTCTTCCAGAATCTTCGCGACTGGTGCAAGGGAGTTCGTGGTGCAAGATGCAGCGGAGATAATCTGCTGATCATTGCTGTAGTCGGTGTGGTTGACGCCCCAGACGTAGGTGCCATCGACGTTCTTACCCGGTGCGGAGATGATGACCTTCTTAGCGCCAGCCTCGATGTGAGCCTTTGCGTCATTGCCATCGGTGAAGCGGCCGGTGCAGTCAAGGACGATGTCGACGTTTGCATCGCCCCATGCGAGCTTGGATGGGTCCTTCTCTTCGGTAACCTCGATGCGGTGACCATCAACGGTGATGGAGGACTCGTCGTACTCAACGTCGCGGCCGAGCTGGCCATACGCTGTGTCGTACTTGACAAGGTGGGCCAAAGTCTTGTTGTCGGTCAGGTCATTAATCTTCACGACCTCAAGGTCGCTCGAGTACTGATCCAGGATGATGCGGAATGCCGAGCGGCCGATACGACCAAAGCCATTAATGCCAATACGAATAGTCACAGTCTTTACTCCTCTATGTCGGAAATTGTTGAGACTTGCTGATGGGCCGGTACCAATCTCTTTCCGTTCTCGGTGAGCTCCTTGGTTCAGCCCGTTGCTCATCAGTTTAGCGAGAGATTTCAACATGTGCATGGCCACGATGCCGCAAGAGACGCCCTAAAGGTGCATCACCAAAGAGACGGCGAAACCGGGGGTATCGTCTCATAATTTCACCAAGCATGAATGTCTGTTTACCGCCAAAGCCACACCTAATGCGACTCAAACAACGACAAAGGTAATCTCTTTTACCCCCGCGGGGCGTATCTGGCGAAACTGCTTGTGCGCTATCCCCCGGAATTGTGATGTTGCACACAGGGCGGTCTGGGAGCGCCCCAGAACGCTCTATGTTGCCTTCGTGTCTTTACCGCGAGTGTTCGCTATACCGAGCTCAGCAGCCCGCTTGTCAGCAAGGGACAACAGCCGACGAATTCGCCCAGCGACCGCATCCTTCGTCATCTGTGGGTCAGCCAACCGGCCAAGTTCTTCAAGCGAGGCTTGCCGGTGCTCAACACGCAGGTATCCGGCTTCGGCGAGATGCTCAGGCACATCGTCGCCGAGGATCTCCATCGCACGTTCCACACGCTGAGCGGCTACCGTCGCAGCATGTACGCTTCTGCGGGTGTTGGCGTCGTCAAAAGTTGCCAACCGTTGACCGCCACGCATCTGCGCTTGCTTCTCCCGAAGTTTTGCGTCCCACTCCAGGCGAGCAAGAGGCGCACCCATTCGACTGAGAAGCACCCCTATCGTCTCCGCATCACGGACATGTACACGCTCAACACCGCGAGTCTCCCGCATTCTGATGTGGCACCCAAGACGACGCGCTAACCCCACTAGGGCAAGCCCAGCTTCCTCGCATGGGCACTCGACCTCTAAAGCGGCAGTTCGGCCCGGCTCTGTGAGCGCTCCCCTAGCGAGGAACGCACCCCGCCACGCGGCTTCAACTTCAGCAATTTCTCCCGAAACGATTTGCGGGGGCATACCTACCACGAGATGACCAGACTGCGTCCGAAGATTTAGACGCCGATACAGCGCTTCAACACCAGTATCTAGACGTACTGCGTATTTCGTTTCCTTTGTCGCCGAGCCAGGTGAAACCACGGCGAACTTTGGTGAGCTCATGAAAAGAGTTTCAAGAATCAGGATTAAGCGACGTGCCACCGCCTCTTCCGCGAAATCCGCAATCATAGTTACCCCGTGGATTGAGGCGTCAAGTTTTCCTGCAAACCGAACTAACGCGGATGCCTCGGCGGCCGCGGCAGACTTCGCTCCTATTGGAGTTCGAAGCAGCTCTTCTTTGGTTTTGGCGGTCAGCGACACCGAGTGATCCTTTCTACAAAAACATCGGTGGATTAGTGTAGCGCACGTTATGCGTGAAAATCACGAACGAGAGATAGCAGCTCATGTGCAAGCTTGCGTGGATCATGCCGGTTTGTGTTGCGGTACTGATCATCAACTTCATGAATATCTCGGAACAGTACAGTTGCACCAACTCGATCCGCGGCTCGCCCGAGATGAACGCGTTCGCCCTCCGTCGGGCTAATTGAGTTATCAGCCAGGAACACATCAACATGCAGGTTCGGAGCGTGCTGCTCGAAGACATGAATATGGCGTTCCGTGCTAAATCCCGGTGTCTCTCCTGCCTCCGGAGAAAGATTCAGCACTACAACTACCAACGCGGACGTCTCATTCAACGCGCGGACAATGTCCGGAACGAGTAGATGCGGAATCACCGACGAAAACCACGATCCAGGCCCGATTGTCACCACTTCTGCGTCCATGATCGCCTGCACTGCTTCGTCGGTTGCGGGAGGATTGTGGGGCAAAAGGCGGACGCGTCGCACAGTTCCGGGTGTGGTGGCAACGGCAACTTGACCGCGAACAGAACGCAAAACACGGGGGTCGTCGTCTAACCCCGCGACATCGGCCTCAATGTCGAGAGGCATAGGACTCATAGGAACAACCCTGCCCTGTGCGCCTGTCCATGAGCCGATGACGTCCAACGCTTGCTGAATATCGCCGAGTTCCTCGCTTAGTCCGGCAAGGAGCAGATTGCCAACTGCGTGCCCTGCCATCGCTCCATTTCCGCCAAATCGGTGTTGTAATGTATCTCTCCACAGAGCGCCATCTTCGTCATCCGCGGTCAGGGCTGAGAGCGCCATCCGCAGGTCACCAGGCGGAATGATATCCATCTCACGGCGTAGCCGACCGGATGAGCCTCCGTCGTCAGCAACTGTTACCACGGCGTGGATGGCTCGAGCCTCAGCCGCCCGCGCCGCCAATAGTGTTTGATATAAACCGTGCCCTCCCCCAAGGCAAGTAAATGCAGGTCCCATAATTTAATCAGTGCTTCTTTCCAACGATAAAGAGCAGCTAGTTGCGTTCCAAGTCACGGTGCAAGACGTTGACGTCCACGTCATCGGACTCCCGAAGCCTGCGTACAATCTCCTCCGAAATTGCGACTGACCGGTGGTGCCCGCCAGTACAGCCGATCCCAACAGTGATAAAGTCCTTACCTTCATGACGGTAGCCCTTGAGCATATCCTTCAGCATTGTCAAGAAGTTATCGACGAATGCCTTCGCTCCAGGCTGCGACAGAACATAGTCTGCGACTGGTGCATCGATACCTCGAAACTCCCGAAGCTCGGGGATCCAAAACGGATTTGGCAAAAACCGTACGTCCAACACTAAATCCGCATCACGAGGGGTCCCGTGTTTAAACCCAAACGACTCCACGGTGACGTGCTGTTTCGGTGCAGAGAGGTCGCCAACAGAGGCCTCAATCGACCGACGCAGGTCGTGAACTGAGAGGTGTGTCGTATCAATAATGAGATCTGCACGCTCCCGAACCGGGGCGATCTCCTTTCGCTCCCGTTCGATCCCCTCTTTCAGCGTGTCATTGCCCTGCAACGGGTGCGTACGTCGCACACTGTCGAATCGGCGGATAAGGACTTCATCGCGGGCGTCGAGAAATAAGATGAACGGAGATAGGCCTTTTGCCTCAATCGCCTCAATCGTCTCCATTAACGAGCCATTGAACATCCTGGCACGTACATCAGTGACTACAGCAAGATGGTCAACGGGGGAATCGTCCGCAGTTGACATCTCGACAAGATCGAGAATGAGCTGCGGAGGCAGATTCTGGGAAACGAAGTATCCCTTATCTTCAAAAACTTTCGCGGCAGTCGACAAACCACCACCAGAAAGCCCGGTGATTATCACAGGGCGACGAGATTCGGATGCAGGTAATAAAGGCGAAGTCATAGGCCCATACTAGCTAGGCTTCGATGTCCTTGTGTAGGTGCTTGTAAATCGTCTCTGCCAACTTCGGCCCGACCCCCGCTACCTCCTGCAATTGCTCAAGCGAAGCCTTGCGAATCTGTTTGACACTGCCGAAATGCTTCACCAGTTCTTTTCGCCGAGCAGGCCCCAGCCCCGGTACGTTGTCCAGTACTGATGCTCTCATCCGTTTCGAACGCTGCTGTCTGTGATAGGTGATCGCGAAGCGGTGAGCCTCGTCTCGTATCTGTTGCAGCAGGTACATACCCTCGCAGTTTCTGGGCAAAATGATTGGTTCATCGTCATCGGCAACCCAGATTTCTTCTAGTCGCTTTGCCAGCCCGATGAGCTGTACATCCACGATACCAAGCTCATCGAATACCGCCTGTGCTGCGTTTACCTGTGGTTTTCCGCCGTCGACGATAAACAATTGTGGTGGATAGGCAAATCGTTGATTGCCGGTGGAAGCAACCTCACTCGCCTCCTCCGCAAACATCATCTTGCTTACTTCTTCGTCGGGATTGGCGAGTTTGTCCTCGTGGTAGCGCTTAAACCTCCGTCGAGTGACCTCAGCTATCGACCCAACGTCATCGGAGCGCCCATCGCCGGCTGCTTCTTTGATTTGGTATCGCCGGTAATCGTTCTTCTTCGGCAGACCATCTTCAAACACGACCAGCGACGCCACAACGTCTGTGCCCTGAATATGAGAAATGTCGGTGCACTCAATTCGTAACGGAGCTTCATCCATGCCAAGCGCCGACTGAATATCCTGCAATGCCTGTGAACGGGCAGTGAGATCGCCTACGCGTTTCAGCTTGTGCTGATGGAGTGCTTCAGCGGCATTGCGGTGGACTGTCTCCAGCAACGCTGCTTTGTCGCCACGTTGCGGCACGCGGATGTCAACCTGCGCACCTCGAAGCTGTGTCAATAGCGTAGAGACGTCGGCCAACTCTTCTGGAAGTTCCGCAACAAGGATTTCACGCGGCACCGGAATACTCGGCACCGCTTCGCGATGCGATTGCTTATCGACGCCCCTTCGTCGGAATTGCTCTGTAATTTGCAGGTCTTCTTTTCGCTCCTGGGCGTCACGCTCAACGGCATCTGAGTAGTACTGAACCAGAAAGTCCTGCATCAGTGTGGGAACTGCAGGGTCCTTTTCCCCCTCTTCTAACCGGTCCAAACTGCCGGGTTCGTCGCCGGTCTTCTCAACGACCCAGCCTCGCTGGGCACGAATGCGACCACCACGAACGTTAAAGATTTGCACAGCTGCTTCCAACTCATCGCTGTCGATAGCAATGATGTCAGCATCCGTATCGCTGCTGAGCACTACGGCTTGGCGCTCCATCACTTTGTCCAGTGCGCCAAGGTCATCGCGAAGACGCGCTGCCTTTTCAAACTCGAGTTCTTCTGCCGCAGTAGCCATTTGCTGCTTGAGGGATCTGACAACGTGCTCTGTTCGTCCGCCCATAAACGAGAGGAACCCGGCAACAATCTCGTCATATTCCTGTTGATCAACACGTTGTACGCACGGTGCCGAACACTTATCGATGTAGCCCAACAGGCATGGTCTCCCGAGCGACTCATGTCGATTAAACACACCGTTCGAACAGGTACGAATCGGAAACACTCTCGTCAATAGATCAAGCGTTTCGCGTACGGCCCACGCGTGCGAGAACGGCCCAAAGTAGCGGACACCTTTTCGTTTCGGCCCCCGGTAGAAGAATGCCCGGGGGTAGCGCTCTTTCACGCTCACAGCGAGCATGGGATACGTCTTGTCATCCCGGTACATGACGTTGAACCAGGGATCGAATTTCTTGATCCACGTGTACTCAAGCTGCAGCGCCTCAACTTCGCTCGCTACAACCGTCCACTCCACGGAGCTGGCGGTAAATACCATCTGGCGCGTTCGCGGATGGAGCTGCGCCGGTGGCTGGAAATAGTTGCTGAGTCGAGCTCGCAGGTTCTTCGCCTTACCGACGTAGACGATGCGACCATGAGGGTCGCGAAACTTATAAACACCTGGGTCGGTGGGGATCGTCCCTGGAGCCGGACGGTAGGAAGTGGGATCAGCCAAAACGCTCCGCGCTCCCTATTCTGACGGCATGTACTTAGCTTCGAGCTCGCGGAACTCCGCAACTGCCTGCAACGCTAGCTCTTTATCTGCAGCCTGAATCGCCCACAGTGGAACGTATTCAAAGTCCGGAAGCTCTAGCCTGGCCATTCGGGCGCCCTTTGGGAACGAAAGCCCATAGATAACTAGCCAGGGGTAAAATCGCGTCCCGATAATGTTGGCTACCTCGACACCATCCTCATTGACCTGGACGCACGGCCGCGTCAACACGAGCCAGGTCAGAATCGAGAGGATGATACCGACTCCAACGAAAGCAAACTTGTCGAGCCACGTAATTGTGAGGCCCGAAAATTCCACGTCAACGACGGCGGCCATGAAGATGTGCACGGCCATCAGCACAAGAATGCATACAGCTGCGACTTTCTTCAGAAATGGGGACCGAATCGTCAGCTCCCACGGCTTAGTCGAGATCGAAGCGTGTGGGTCTAGTGCGTTGAGGTATGCAAGCTCCGCTTCATCAATCTTGCGTGCAACCGACTGTTCTTCGCTCACTACTCTTTACTCCTCGCTGCCGTAGCACACGCTACGTTCTTTCAGTTATGAATGTTTCTTCGGGGTCGCTCGGACTTTTTCAAGCTCGATGAGGGCACCGATTGCTGCCTGCACGGCTTCCGCGCCCTTGTCTTCCTTCGCGTCCTCTCCACCAGCACGCTCGTAGGCCTGGTCTTCTTCTTCGACGGTGAGTACTCCGTTTCCGACGGGCGTTGATTCGTCGAGTGCGATGCGGGTCAACCCTGCGGTCACCGAGTCACAAACGTACTCAAAGTGCGCCGTCTCACCTCGAATTACGCACCCTAGCGCTACGACAGCGTCGTAACGCTGAGCACAGGCCTGCACCACAACCGGCAATTCTAACGCGCCAGCGACGGTAAATTCCACATACTTAGCACCCATTTCTCGGACAGTCGAGATCGCCCGGTCCCGGAGACGCTCCACGATTTTCTGGTTCCACAGTGTCGAAACAATGGCGACTGTATAGCCCTCGCCACTTATCGTCTGCGCATCAGGTGCACCGACACTTGCCATCTAATCGTCCTCCTGCTCAGTCCACGAAGCAGCCAACGGGAGATCATGCCCCATGCGCAACTGCTTGGTTCGTAAATACCGGATGTTCTCGTGAGTAGGCACAATTTCGATTCGAGCCCGCTCTTTCACGATCGGACCGAAGCCGCTGAGCGCTTCCACCTTTTCCGGATTATTGGATAACAGTGTAAACGAAATGATACCAAGGTCTTTCAAAATCTGTCCGGCAACCGAATACTCGCGGGCATCGACGGGCAGCCCCTGCTCAAGGTTGGCATCAACGGTGTCAAGGCCCTGGTCTTGCAGGCGATAGGCCTCGAGCTTGGCGAGGAGTCCGATACCGCGCCCCTCGTGCCCGCGAACATACACGAGCACACCACAACCCTTTTCTTGAATCCGACGCATCGACTCGTGGAGCTGCGGACCACAGTCGCACCGCTTCGACGCAAAGGCATCCCCCGTCAAGCACTCGGAGTGAACCCGCACAAGTACATCGTCACAGTTCGCGACGTCCCCGACTACCAATGCGATGTGCTCGGAACCATCGATGCGATTGCGATAACCGTACGCGGCAAACGTACCGAACTCGGTCGGCAACTTGGTTTCGACAGTGCGCTCGACTGTCATCTCATGGCGGCGTCGATAAGCAATAAGCTGCTCGATGGAGATCATCTTGAGACCGTGCCGGTCGCTGAACTTGCGCAGTTCATCAAACCGCGCCATATCCGTCGGATCCTCCTCGGACACGATTTCACACAACACACCGCACGGAGTAAGTCCTGCCAAGCGCGCGAGATCGATTGAGGCCTCGGTATGTCCATCCCGCGTGAGCACCCCTCCCTTGCGTGCGCGCAGAGGCACGATATGGCCCGGACGAGTGAAGTCATGCGGCCCATACTTCGTATCGACGAGGCGTCGAATAGTCTCAGCTCTCGATGTTGCGGAAATACCTGTCGATCCTGTCGCTGCATCGACAGTGACCGTGTACGCGGTGCCGCGGGCGTCCTCATTATGAGCAACCATGGGCGGCAGTTGGAGCTCATCCGCACGCTCGTCCTCGAGCGGGACGCAAATGTATCCGGAGGTGTAGCGCACCATAAACGCTACGAGTTCCGGGGTGGCGAACTCGGCGGCAAAAATAAGATCCCCCTCGTTCTCCCTATCCTCGTTGTCAACAACAACGACTGCTTCACCGCGAGCAATAGCTGCTACTGCATCTTCGACGGTGTCTAGCTGCGAATTACGTCCAACGGAGTCCTGAGGAGCATTCATGGAACCCAATGTTAGTGCCTCACCATGTTCTCAACGTATTTGGCAATGATATCGACTTCGATGTTGACCGAATCGCCTGATTTCCATGAACCTGCGGTCGTCGCCTGTAGGGTCGCAGGGATGAGCGAGACTTCAAACCAACCATCTCCTACTGCAGAGACGGTCAACGAGATCCCGCTGATCGTGATAGAGCCCTTTTCCACCACGTACTTTCGTACTTTTTCAGGGAGCGAAAACCGCAGTACGTCCCAGTGCTCACCAGGCGAGCGATGTTGAAGTGTCGCCACTGCATCGACGTGCCCCTGCACAATGTGACCACCAAGTCGGTCTCCCACTGCTAGTGCGCGCTCAAGATTGACCAGGGTTGCTTCCTTGTATTCACCGATACGGGAACGACGCAAAGTTTCAAGCATGACGTCTGCAGTAAAAGAATTTTCTGTGGCCTCAACTACTGTGAGACACACCCCGTCGACAGCAATCGAGTCTCCAAGTTCCACTCCTGCAAGTACGGTCTCTGCGCCGATACGGATCCGAACTGCGTCGTCGAGTGGCTCGATTGACGCCACCGAACCAACTTCCTCAACCAGTCCTGTAAACACTATGCAGTCTCCATTTCTATCAATACGTCCTCGCCAAGTTGGTGCACGTCGCAGATCTTAAATTCGAATGCGTCGCCTATCGTACGCGCCAGTGCAGCGTCCAGCACCGAGCGACCTTGGCCTAGCAGTTTTGGCGCAATATATGCTTGCACCCGGTCGACAACACCGCGGGTAAAGAAGCTGCTGAGGAGATTCGCTCCACCCTCAACAAGTACGTCACGGCAGCCAAGTTCCCAAAGTTCTGCGCATGCTGCCTCAGGGGTCGGATACTGCAAAAAGCCTAGCTCGCGTAAGTTTCCTTCGGGCACTTCTCTCGTGCCGATTACAACGCGGCGAGGCTGGTGCGGATACAGGCTTCCATCCGGTCTACGCGCGGTGAGCGAAGGATTGTCAGTGATCGCGGTTCCGGTCCCAACGATGATGGCGTCGCGTTGAGCGCGGTCACGGTGCACGAACTGGCGCGCCTCAGGTCCGGTAATCCACTTGCTGGAGCCGTCAATCGCTGCGGTGAACCCATCCAACGTCATCGCAAACTTCGCGGTCACGCTGACCCGATTGTGGCGTATGGAGGAAATCCAAGGCTGAAGGGCTTCAACGCGGTAAGGCTCGAAGCGGACGTCGATACCCGCGGCTTCAAGCCGCTGAGCACCGCCTGTAGCGAGAGGATTCGGGTCAGCCGTGAGATACACAACCTTGGCAACACCCGCAGAAATCAGTGCCTCTGTGCACGGGCCAGTTCGTCCAGTGTGGTTACACGGCTCCAACGTGACAACGGCTGTAGCGCCTTCTGCACGAGCTCCTGCCTTACGAAGTGCTTGAACCTCCGCATGTGGCCCGCCGACGGGGGCCGTCGCGCCGGTAGCGACTAGAACTCCGTCTGGGCTATACAACGCACATCCAACTGGTGGATTGGGACTCGTAGTCCCGCGGACTGCATCCCCTGCTGCGATAGCTGCTTCGATCACGCGACGCCAGCCGCTTCCTTTGCCATCCGACGCAGCGTATCTACTGCCTCAGCGGGATCATCTGCGCCGAATACTGCGGATCCAGCCACGAAGGCGTCCACACCGGCCTCGGCCGCCTGAGCAATTGTGGAGTTGGCGATGCCACCATCGATCCCAATTACCGTGGACAAGCCAGCAGCGCGAATGTGGTCACGCAGGGTAAACACCTTCGAGAGCACTTCCGGCATGAACTTCTGTCCGCCAAAACCGGGCTCCACACTCATCACGAGCACTTCCTCGAAATGCTCAAGATCGTCGAGGTATGGCTCGATTGGTGTGCCCGGTTTAATAGCAAATCCCGCCTGCACGCCTAATTCACGGCACTGCTTCGCAGCAGCGACGTGGTCATTCGTTGCCTCGACGTGGAAAATCATTCGATCACCACCAGCGTTGGCATAGGTCTCGAACCACCGCTCCGGTTTCTCGATCATGAGGTGCATGTCGAGAAACTGGTCGGTCACCCCGTTGACTGCTTTGGTCACATCCGGACCAAAAGAAAGGTTCGGCACAAAATGACCGTCCATGATGTCTACGTGGAGCATGTCGGCGTTCGGAACTTTCTCAACATCTTCGCCGAGAGCTGCATAGTTCGCGGCGAGGATGGACGGCGCAATATAAATCATGCCTCTACCCTAGTGTTTTCTTGCGAAGAACTGCGAAGAACATTGCGTCAGTTCCGTGGCGGTGTGGCCACATCTGCACACTACGATGTGGACCGACGTTTTCCATTGGCGCAACAAGTTGCTGTGCATCGCACTCCTCGACTTCGCCTGTGGCCAGCACAGCGTCAACGATGCCTCTGGTCTCCCGAATATCTGGCGAACATGTCGAGTACACGATTACGCCACCAGGTTTTGTCGCAGTAATGGCTATGTTGAGCAGCTTGAGCTGTAGCTGGGTGAGCGAAGCGATATCTGACTCGTGCTTCGTCCAGCGTGCTTCAGGCCGACGCCTCAACGATCCGAGGCCGGAACAGGGGGCGTCGACAAGCACTCGGTCGTATCCAGACTCGAGCTCAATGGTTGTCGCGTCCCCTGTGCGAACACTGACCGGCAAACCTTTCGTCGCCTTCTGCACAAGCTCCGCACGGTGAGGCGCAACCTCGACTGCATCAACGCGTGCACCATCAATTGCCGCCAAGGAACCGATGAATGCAGCCTTGCCACCCGGGCCTGCGCAGAGGTCCAACCAGCGTCCCTGGTCGTCAGCGACGGTCGCTTGGACAAGCGCCCGCGCAATCAACTGAGAGCCTTCGTCTTGTACCGCGGCGAAACCATCGCGTACCGGTTGCAGCTCACCTGGGTTCCCCTCAGGCAAATACACGGCATACGGGGAGTACTTGCCAATGTCGCCACCAGTGATGAGTGCCAACTCCTCCGCGGAGATCTCGCCGGGCCGTGCGACAAGATGCACGATGGGACGCTCCGAGTCAGCTTCGAGGGCCTCGGCCAGCTCCGGATCATCTGCTTCAACCCCTAACGCCGTTGCAAAAGAACGAGCAATCCAAGCAGGGTGCGCGTGCTCGAACGCGATGCGCTCCAGTGGCTCATTGGGCTTGCAGGTGTCAATCCAGTGCTTCGAGGGTTGCCGACTCATCGTTCGCAGCACCGCATTAACAAAACCTTTCGCGCCCTGTTTCCCAGCGCCGATAACCAAGCGCACAGAAGTATCAACCGCGGCATGCTGCCCGACTCTGGTGTACAGCAACTGGTAAGCGCCTAATCGCAGAGCTGCGCGTACCTCAGCATCGAGATCAGCAATAGCGCGGCTCGAGCACTCCTGAAGAACCGCATCAATCACACCGAGCGATCGCAGTGCTCCATACGTCAGCTCCGTAGCAAATGCAGCATCCTTGCCACGCACCTTGTGTTCACGGAGTATTCCCGGCAAGACCAAGTTCGCGAACGCCCCGTCTATGTCGACGCGCATCAGCGTCGACCACGCTGCCTCACGAGCAGGGTCACCAATATCAACCTTTGGCGTTTGCTGGTTGGTTCGCTTTTGTGCAACCTTCGCCGTCTTCTTGCTTACTGTCGCAGGCTTACGACGCCCCGCAGACCGGGATCGGAACCCTCCGCTCATACAAATTTCACCCCTGCCTCAATAGTCTCGGTTGCGAGCCCGCGCCCCCACGCATCTGCAGCCATACGCTTCTTCCCAGGCGGTTGTATCTCTTGCAAGATCACATCGACTGTCCCAGTCCCAACTCGCACCCGATTCTTTTCGACGGCCACTTCGCCCGCGCCAAGCGTATCCGAGTCACCGATCGACACCGGCCCGATTTTGACACGCTGCTCACCGAGCATTGTCCACGCACCAGGTCCTGGCGTGTATGCGCGGATCGTACGATCAACTACTTCGGCGTCACAATCCCACTGAATCCGAGCATCCTTGCTCTGAATTTTCGGGGCATATGTGCCATCCACGGGCTGTGGTTCCGGTACTATGCTGCCACTGGCGAGACCATCCATCGTGGCAACAAGCAAGTCAGCACCCTCGTACGCAAGCCTGGTCAAGAGATCGTCCGCGGTATCGGTAGGCAAAATCGCTTCCTCAAACGTAGCCAGAACTGGACCTGTATCGAGTCCCTCATCGATGCGGAATGTCGTGGCACCGGTCGTCGTCAATCCCGACAAGATTGCAGCCTGGACTGGAGCTGCTCCCCGGAGCTCAGGCAGAAGCGAGAAGTGGAGGTTCACCCACCCGTGCTGAGGCAAGTCGAGCAGCTCAGGTGGAACAAGGTTGCCGTACGCTACTACGGGAATCGCATCTGGAGCAATCGCACGTAGACGTTCGACGATTTCTGCATTACCACGCAATGTCTTCGGCTCAAGTACTTCAATGCCATGCTCAAGCGCAACTTTCTTAACGGGCGACGGGTGAAGCGTCCGCCCCCTCCCCTTCGGCGCGTCAGGGCGCGTGAGCACCGCAACTACTTCATGCTCTGAATGAAGCAACGCCTCCAGCGCCACGACTGCAGGTTCTGGCGTCCCAGCAAACACAATACGCATTACCGTTCCTTCCACCACGTTGATGTTCGAACTTGTGACATAGCTTGTTTCTTTTCTTCCGCAGACAGACGCTCCAAGAACACAACGCCGTCAAGGTGGTCAGTCTCGTGCTGAATGCACCGCGCGAGGAGTCCTGTTCCCAGGATCGACAACGGATGTCCCTCTGCGTCGACACCGTTGCAGACTACGGAGCGATATCGCTCCACATCGGCCCTAACACCGGGAATGGACAGACACCCTTCAGTACCCAGCTGACTATCCCCAGAAAGCGGCGACCACGACGGGTTCACAATGTGTCCCCGAAGCCCCTGGCAATCGAAGACGAACACCCTCTGGCTGTGGCCAATCTGATTTGCAGCCAAGCCAACACCACCTGCGTTATCCATTGTGTCGAACATGTCATTGACCAGCGTGCGAATCCGAGCGCCAAACTCAGTAACCTCTTGAGCTACTTCATTGAGCACAGGATCCCCGAGCAATCGAAGCCTGCGAACTGTCATGGATCGATAGTCTACCCACCTCTCGGCTCCACGGGCGCAACACTATCCAATATGCAGAGGGTCAACCTGCACCCGCAGCGGTAAATCCTGCTTGCGCGTCGCTCTACTGATCACTCCAGCCCGTAAAGCACGACCTAGCTCATTCCGTTCTTGCACTGCGCACCTCACCAGCATGCGCTGCGCAGGGCCGAACTGCTGCTCGTCCCAAGTGCCAGGTAATGAGACCCCGCTCGGTAAGTCGACAGGCCCCAATAACTCAGCAGCTAAAGGAAGCGTCGTATGTGCGAAAAAATCTTCCAAAGCGACACGTGGTGCGTCCACCACTGCTACGTGAGCAGCTGGCGGAAACGAAACCTCTCTTCGATGTCCAAGCTCAAGCGCCGCATAGCCGGACGGATCCCAGCGCAGGAAGAACTGCACAACCGCAATTCCCGGATCAGCGGTCACGACGACCTCCCCGCCGCGTTCATGGGGCTCAACCAGCGCTGCAGCCGCTATCCATCTCGAATATGTCTCTTCAGCTGCTCGCAAGTCTGGACGTTGCAGCAGCGCCCACGCATCCATCAGCACCGCTGCTCCGTACCCGCCTTCCACTACGGGTTCCGCGCCGGGCGTGGCTACAACAAGCTGTGCCTGAGGCTCAACCTCAGCGAGTACCTTCTCGCCCGAGGAGTTCCGCACACGAACATGAGGAAATGCTCGGCCAAGCTCCTCTGCTGTCCGGTCTGTGCCCAATACCACTGCGCGCAGCTTTCGCGAACCACATGCAACACAACGATAAGACGGATCTATGCGGCCACACCACCGGCAGGTTGGTGCGGATGCATCCCCACTTTGTGGCAACTCGAGCGGTCCATTGCACGCACGACACCGCGACGGAGTGCGGCAATCACCGCAAGCCAGCGCACGAATGTATCCAGCACGAGGCACCTGAAACAGCACCGGGCGATTGCGCTCAAGCGCCCGCTTCGCTGCTTGGAACGCCGCAGAAGGAAGCCTTGCTTGCCTTGCACGTGGGTCACGTTCTAGTGCGATGTCGGAATCCCCCGCTGCATAGATCCGCGGCATCCGCTCTCGAATCGTGCCTTTCGACGCCTCCAACCCATGCATCCAACCCGATTCGACCAGCATTTGGGTTTCTGCAGTTCTTGCGACACCACCGATGATTAAAGGGACGTGCTCAAGCGCGGAGCGCGTCGTCAAGACCTCGCGAGCATGCACATACGGCTCACGCGGGTCAACAAGATTGTCGTTGCCATCATCCATGAGCACAAGCAGTCGAAGATCCTGTACCGGCGCAAACGCGGCAGAGCGAGTCCCCACCACGATTCGGGCCTGCCCATGCAATGCCGAAAGATATCGTGAATACCTTGCCTGCGGACCCTGTGCAGAAGTGAGCGTGCTTATCTGCCGAGGCCCGACCACCTTCTTCAACTGTGCTTCGAGGCTATCTACATCTCGCTGGTCCGGTACGACGATGAGTGCTCCGCCACCGTCAAGCGCGACTTTTGCAGCCAAAGCAGCAACAGGACCTGCCCACGGAGCACCTGGTGCAACCTGCCACGCTGCTCGCACTAGCTTTCTGGCAAGCACAGCATCGACGAATGATTCACCGTATTGATATGTACTCCATCCCGAAAGATCTGGCTCGGTGGCCTCACCAAGCTCCGCCCAAGGTGTAGAAGTGTCTGTCTCTTCAGCTTTCTTATGCCGAGGAGGGATCGCTGAGCGATAGATATCAGACCTGACGCCGGCATAGCGCTCAGCGAGTGCGTCGACAAGCTGGCGTAACTGGATTGGAGCGACAACCTCCGATGAAATCACGCGCTCGAGGAACCGCAAGTTACCTACATGCTCAGGGGCCTCCGTCCGGCCAAGAATCAACCCATCAACAAGTCGACCAGCGAACCGCACCCGCACCCGCGTTCCCGGCTGCGCATCTTCTGACTGCTCTTCAGCTACGTAGTAGTCAAAGGTGCGGTCTAGATGTGCCAACCCAAGCTGCGGTAGCACCTTAGCGACAGGAAGGAAGGTTGCGGGCTGCTTCGACATTCAGCCGTGCCTTATACCCCTGCTGCAGCGCGCAGGTCATCTACCTTGTCCAAACGCTCCCACGGCAAGTCGACATCCGTGCGTCCAAAGTGACCGTACGCAGCCGTTTGGGCATAAATTGGGCGAAGCAAGTCAAGTTCTTTGATAATTGCGGCCGGACGAAGATCAAAGACCTTCTCCACAGCCTGCTGAATTGACTCGTTCGTCTGTCCTTCAGCTGCGGTGCCAAACGTCTCAACGTAGAGGCCAACCGGGGTTGCTCGCCCAATCGCGTACGCTACCTGCACCTCGACGCGGTCTGCTAAACCAGCTGCACAAATATTCTTGGCAACCCAACGAGTTGCGTACGCAGCAGAGCGGTCAACCTTTGATGGATCCTTGCCGGAAAACGCACCACCGCCGTGCCGGGCCATGCCACCATATGTGTCTACGATGATCTTTCGCCCAGTCAACCCGGCGTCTCCCATCGGGCCCCCAAGCACAAACGAACCCGAGGGATTAATCAGCAGCTTGGTGTCATCCGTGTAGAACTTCTCTAACCCAGCGTCAGCGATTACCCACTCGAGCACATGGGTACGGAGCGCGTTCTCGAGTTCCTCTCCGACGAAGTCCGGGTCGTGTTGCGTGGAAATAACCACGGTATCCAGTGCCACTGGGGTGTCGCCGTCGTAAGCGAACGTCACCTGAGTCTTACCGTCCGGGCGCAAGCCCACAACGGTGCCCATCTTTCTCACCTCGGTCAAGCGTCGCGCAAGTCGGTGCGCAAGCGCAATTGGTAGCGGCATGTACTCTTCGGTTTCATTCGTAGCGTAACCAAACATCAGCCCCTGATCACCAGCACCTGTTTGGTTGAGCGCTTCGATGGTGTCGTTCTCGCGCGACTCCTGAGAAAAACTAACGCCGTCCGAAATTTCAGCAGACTGATCGCCGATGGCGATGTTCACTCCACATGTACGGCCATCAAAGCCCACCTCCGACGAAGAAAACCCGATTCCGACCAACTTGTCGCGGACAATCTTGGCGATGTTTGAGTAAGCCTCGGTTTGTACCTCACCCACCACGTGCACCTGACCGGTCGTCACTAAGGTTTCTACAGCGACACGCGAGGACGGATCCTGCTTGAGCATGTCGTCCAAAATCGCGTCCGAAATTGCGTCGCAGATTTTGTCGGGGTGACCTTCAGTCACCGATTCACTGGTGAATAAACGGTAGTACGTACCAGTATCACGTGTAGACAAAGCGGTCTTCCTTTTGCTCTTTCGTTCCTACAGAGAATGGCCAGCGAAGACGTACCATCGCCAACCGTTGATGCAATGCACCTTAGAGTAGACCACTCGGTCTAATAATTCAAACGTCGTTTCTACATGTGGAGTGACTCAACCTTATCCAGCAGGTGCACTGCAACTTCCAGCTTTGTACCATGCGGAATCGCCTGTTCCCGACCCGAACTATCAAGGAACCACCCCTGATTGTGTGCCTGCCCGAAGACAGCTCCCTGCGCCACCGAATTCACCATCAGACCGTCCACTCCCTTGCGCTGCAGCTTGCGCCGGGCGTTCTCAAGTTCGTTATCGGTCTCCGCAGCGAACCCAACAATCGTCGCAGAGGTAAGCCCCTCTTTCCTCATCTCACCAAGTCCCTGCAAAATATCGGGGTTTGCAACCAGGTCCACCTGAGAAAGCTCTTGACTGTTGCCATCTTTCTTCAGTTTCTTCTGCGCCGCATGCCGTGGCCTCATATCAGCTACAGCAGCAGCCATAACGATGATGTCGGCTTGTGGAGCAAGGCTGCGCATCGCCTCATTCATCTGGAGAGCAGTAGTGACACGATGTATCTCAGCACCAGCGGGGATGCTCAAGTGGTCAATGGCACCCGCGACGATATCAACATGGGCACCTCTTTGTGCCGCAATCTCTGCCAGAGCAAAACCTTGCTTGCCGGAGGAATGATTCCCCAAGAATCGGACAGGATCAAGTGGCTCCCGAGTGCCTCCGGCACTGATCAACACTCTTTTACCCTTGAGCGTTTGCTCAATTGGCCTGGTAGCAGCCACGGTCTCTGTCAGCTTGACAATCTGCGAGGGGTCGAGAAGCCGACCTGCCCCACTGTCCTTGCCCGTCAGCCGCCCATGCGCTGGCTCCAGTACGGTGTACCCCCGAGAGCGAAGGACCGACACGTTGTGTTGCGTAGCGCGATTGTTCCACATCTCAGTATGCATTGCCGGAGCAAGCACGACGGGACACGTTGCCATGAGCAGTGTGGAAGTTAAGAGATCATCAGCGCGCCCACCAGCCACGCGCGCCAGAAAGTCTGCAGTAGCTGGAGCCACCACAATGACGTCCGCATCCTGCCCGATTCGTACGTGCTGCACCTCATCAACGCGCGAAAAAACATCAGTGTCTACCGGAGCGCCAGACAGCGCCTCAAAAGTGGCCGCACCTACAAACTTCAAGGCGTTTTCTGTCGGAATAACCCGTACGTCAACCCCTTGCTCGCGAAATCCGCGAACAATCTGACAGGCTTTGTACGCTGCGATACCGCCCGAAACGCCAACGACTACCTTGCTCACTTCGTTCATAGCAAAAGAGTGTACGCAAAACCCCGCAGCCGCTTCCATTAGGGAGCCACTGCGGGGCAAGTGTGTGATATGAGGGTGCGGGGAGTTACATGCCCTCTTCGTGCTCGAGCAAACTCGAGTTGATCTCACGAAGCGCGATCGAAAGCGGCTTCTCACCCGGCTCTGGCGTCACCAATGGCCCGATGAACTCAAAAACGCCCTCGTCTGAGTTCTGGTAGTAGCTGTTGATTTGGCGGGCGCGCTTGGCCGCAAAGATTACCAAGGCGTACTTCGACGAAACCTTCGTCAGTAGCTCATCAATCGGGGGTGCGGTAATACCATCAGGGGTGTCGTATGCTTTTTCTTCCGCGTCGCCCGCAGAGCCATCTTGCAACAGATCGCTGTTGATCGTGCTCAATTCAACCTACTTCTCGTTGTACTTCAATTAATTGTCAGTGTCTCGGCCGTCAGACCCCACAAGAAGGTCCACTATAGCAGCGACAGCGTCATCGATGTTGTCATTGACCACGACGTTGTCGAATTCGTCCTGTGCCGCAATCTCGTTGCGGGCAGTTTCCAGACGACGCTCGATCACCTCTTGCGTCTCCGTGCCCCTGCCAGTGAGTCGCTCTACAAGAATCTCCCACGACGGCGGGGCCAAGAACACGGTGGCCGCCTCGGGCATCAAGCCTTTGATGTTTCGAGCTCCAACCAAGTCGACTTCGACGAGGACTGGCCGACCAGCCTCCAACGCCTCGCGCACTGGAGAAGCTGGAGTACCGGAGCGCTGGAGCCCTCCATGGATATCTGCCCACTCAAGCATCTCGCCCGAATCAATCTTCTGTTGGAACTCATCGGGCGTAACAAAGAAGTAATCCTTGCCGTCCTGTTCGCCCGGCCGAGGTGCGCGCGTTGTCATTGAGACAGAGAAGTACAGTTCAGGAACTTCTGTGCGCAAGCGCTGCACAACGGTTGACTTCCCTACCGCTGACGGGCCGGCCAGAACTACGAGATTACCGCGTGAAGTGGGAGTCGACACTGGATTAGTCCTCGGAGAAACCAAAGCGCTCAAGCAGGGCACGGCGCTGACGGTCACCCAGACCGCGCAGACGACGCGTCTGTGCAATCTCAAGCTCTTCCATGATCTCGCGAGCCTTCACCTTGCCAACCTTTGGCAGAGCCTCCAGGAGCGCAGAGACCTTGGTCTTACCGATGATTTCATCGGTAGCTGCCTTCTCCAAAACCTCAGCGAGGTTCGTGTCGCCGCGCTTCAGCGAAGCCTTCAGCTCTGCACGCTGCTTACGCGCTTCTGCTGCCTTCTCAAGTGCTGCCTTGCGCTGCTCATCGGTCAACTGTGGAAGTGCCACGGTTTCCTCCATGTAGATAGTAGTTCTATTGCTCCAGTGCTTTGGCACCGGACCGCGATTTACCAGCCCCGATAGTACCGGACTAAGCAAGCGGCTCCGAGCCAGTGTAGCACTAGGAAGTTTTCTTCATGATGTATTGCATGGCGTTTAGCCACGTCAACGCATCGACGCAACTAAACTACCAGCAATTATGCAATCTGGTAAATACGAGCTGTCCCTATTGCCAATTCGCCTGGTCAACAGCACGTTTTCGCAGTTCATCTGGGTCCGGACCAGCAGTAAGAATCCCACGTGACATATTGGGATAAAACTGCCCAACTCTCTTCCCCGCGATCTCACGAACGTCGTTAAAGCTAGCCCCTTGTGCGCCAACGCCTGGCATAAGGACTGGCCCAGTAAACCTCGAAAGATCAAGCGCGTATGAGAGCGTCGCCCCCACCACAATCCCCACATCTGAACGGTGCGTGCTATTCAGCGCCTCACAGGCATCAACCATCTGCTGCGCGATTGTTACACCGTCTATCTGTTGAGATTGGAACTCCTGCGCCTCCGGGTTCGAGTTAGCAGCCATAACAAATACTCCTTTCCCATACTCGAAGGCAGTGTTGATTGCAGGGGCAAGGGAACCAACGCCAAGAAACGGAGTCAGCGTGAGGGCATCCACTTCTAGGGGCGATCCCGGTCGAAGCCAAGCGTCGGCATACCCTTGCATTGTCGAACCGATATCCCCTCGCTTCGCATCTGCTATCACAAGCGTTCGTGACTCCCGGAAGCGTTGAATGAGTCGCTCTAGGACGCGGAAGCCTGCGGATCCAAATCGTTCATAGAACGCGACCTGTGGCTTGACCACAGCTGCATGGCCGGCAAACGCCTCAACACAGGCATCGGAAAACGCGGCAAGGCCATCTACGGTATCTGGGAGACCCCACTGCTCAAGGATCTGTGCATGCGGGTCGATGCCCACACACAGCTGCCCGTGTTCACGGGCAGCACTGTGTAAGTCGAGCGCAAAGGACACGGCTACTTATCTCCGTTCTCAGTCCGAGTTTCGGACTCAAGTTCCTGAAGGCTCATGACAGCGATTTCATTGTCACGAAGCGCTTCGATGCCTTGGACTGCGGCGGTAACGCCCTGAACTGTCGTCATGAGTGGTACACCGTGTGCAACGGCTGCGGCGCGGATATCGTATCCGTCGTGGCGTGCACCTGAAGATCCTGCGGGCGTGTTCAGAATCAGGTCAATCTCACCATCGTTAATGCAGTCGACGATCGATTTGCCTTCCGCCCCGTTTCGGACGTCTGAGGCCTTCAATACGATCTCGCAAGGGATCCCATTCCTTCGCAGCATTTGGGCTGTGCCGCCTGTAGCCAGAATCTTGAATCCCATTGTGGAAAGGCGCTGAATTGGGAAAATCAGGGTTCTCTTGTCACGGTTAGCGACAGAAACGAATACTGTGCCTTCCGTCGGAAGTGCGCCAAAGGCTGCTGCCTCAGCCTTCGCGTAGGCAACTCCGAACGACGGCGCTAAGCCCATCACTTCGCCAGTCGACTTCATCTCTGGACCAAGGATGGTGTCGAGCATCGCTCCGTCCGGCCGACGGAAGCGGTTGAACGGCAACACGGCCTCTTTCACTGCGATTGGGTGATCAAGTGGCAGCGAGCCACCGTCGTAGTCACTCGGGATCATCTCTTCGGCCTTCAGCTCTGCGATGGTCGCACCCATCATCACACGAGCAGCCGCCTTGGCTAGGTGTACGCCGGTCGCCTTCGACACGAAAGGAACGGTTCGCGACGCACGCGGGTTGGCTTCAATGACGTAGAGGATGTCGTCTTTCAACGCGAACTGTACGTTCATCAGACCAGTAACACCGATACCGTGCGCCAACGCCTCTGCAGAACGACGCACCTTTTCAATATCCTCTGGCCCAATGGTCATCGGAGGCAGCGCACAGGCCGAATCGCCGGAGTGGATGCCGGCTTCCTCGATGTGTTCCATGACGCCACCGAGGTAGACGTCCTTACCATCCGACAGCACGTCGACGTCGATCTCAATCGCGGAATCCAGGAAGCGGTCAACAAGCACAGGATGATCCGGCGAGAGTTCGGTCGCGCGATTGATGTAGTCTTCAAGGCTTTGCTCGTCGTAGACAATCTCCATGCCTCGACCGCCCAGCACGTAGGAAGGACGAACAAGGACGGGGTATCCAATCTCATTTGCTACTCGACGTGCCTCTTCGAAGGAAACGGCGGTACCGTACGCTGGCGCAGGCAGTTTGGCAGCGTCGAGCACCTTGCCAAACTCGCCCCGGTCTTCCGCGGAATCGATGGCTTCGGGGCTAGTTCCGACTACCGGCACCCCGGCGTCGGCGAGTCGCTGCGCGAGCCCGAGTGGCGTCTGACCACCCAACTGCACGATAACCCCTGCAACCGTGCCAGACAGAGACTCAGCGCGATAGATCTCCATGACATCTTCGAAGGTCAGAGGCTCGAAGTAGAGCCTGTCAGCCGTGTCGTAGTCAGTGGAAACGGTCTCCGGGTTGCAGTTGATCATCACTGTCTCGTAGCCAACCCGCGAGAGCTCCAGCGCGGCGTGGACGCACGAGTAGTCAAACTCGATGCCTTGACCGATGCGATTCGGGCCTGAGCCCAGGATCAGCACCTTCTCCTTATCGGAGGAGGCGACCTCAGACTCTGCCTCCGGATCCCATTCGTACGCGGAGTAATGATACGGCGTCTGCGCTTCGAACTCACCCGCGCAAGTATCAACGGTCTTGTATACAGGGTGGACACCAAGAGACCACCGGAGTGATCGTACGCCATCTTCGCCGGCTAGCTCAGGGCGAAGCGCGGCAATCTGTGCATCAGAGAGCCCGAAAACTTTCGCTTCGCGGAGCAGCTCAGCGTCGAGAACGGGGGCGTCGATAAGCGCCTGGCGGAACTCAACGAGCGCTGCCAACTCAGCGAGGAACCACGGGTCAATCCCACTGGCTTCGTAGACCTGCTCGATGCTCGCGCCCAAGCGCAGCGCGAGTTCAACATCGTACATGCGCTTATCGGTCGGGATGCGCAGATCCTGGAGGACAGCATCCACATCATTCTCACGGCCTTCAGCAAAGTAGCTATCCGGCTTCGTCCAGAAACCGTTCGGCTTCTCTTCCATTGACCGCATGACCTTATTCAAGCCTTGGATGTAGTTGCGCCCAATGCCCATTGCTTCGCCAACAGCCTTCATCGAGGTGCCCAACGTCTCGTCTGATCCAGGGAACTTCTCGAACGTAAAGCGAGGCATCTTGACGATGACGTAGTCGAGCGTCGGCTCAAACGCGGCTGGGGTCACCCCGGTGATGTCGTTTTGAATCTCATCCAGCGTGTAGCCAATAGCCAGCTTGGAGGCGATCTTTGCAATCGGGAAGCCCGTCGCCTTCGACGCAAGAGCCGAAGAGCGAGAGACACGTGGGTTCATCTCAATTGTGATGATGCGCCCGTCAGTTGGGTTCACCGCGAACTGAATATTGCAGCCACCCGTATCGACGCCCACTTCGCGGATAATGGCGATACCCTGATCACGCATGGTCTGAAACTCCCTATCCGTCAGCGTCATAGCCGGCGCGACGGTGACAGAGTCACCCGTGTGGACACCAAGCGCATCAACGTTCTCGATTGAGGCGACCACTATGACGTTGTCATTGCGGTCGCGGACAAGCTCAAGCTCGAACTCTTTCCAGCCGAGAATAGACTCCTCGATCAGCACATTTGCCTCCGGGGAGGCGTCAAGTCCTCCACCTGCGATGCGGTCAAGGTCCTCCATGGTGAACGCGAGACCAGAGCCAAGACCGCCCATGGTGAAGGAAGGACGGACAACGACCGGAAGCCCAAGCTCCTGGACAGTCTCGTGGACTTCACCCATCGAGTAGCACACGCGTGAGCGGGCAGATTCACCGCCGATCTTCTCGACGATGTCCTTGAACTTCTGCCGATCCTCACCGCGCTCAATTGCATCGATGTTTGCGCCAATAAGCTCCACGTTATGCTTTGCCAGGATACCCTGGCGCTCAAGTTGGATCGCTGCGTTCAAGGCAGTTTGACCGCCGAGCGTTGGCAGAATCGCATCGACTGGATGCCCCTGCTCTGCTTCACGGGCCAAGATCATGTCGATGTAGCTTGGGTCAATCGGCTCAACATAGGTGTGATCCGCAAACTCCGGGTCCGTCATGATCGTTGCCGGGTTCGAGTTAATGAGCGTGACTCGTAGCCCTTCTTCCTTCAGGACGCGACAAGCCTGCGTCCCCGAGTAGTCAAACTCGCACGCCTGGCCAATAACGATTGGCCCGGAGCCAATAACCATCACATGGTTGATATCTTCGCGCTTCATTGTGTGAATCTCCTCTAATGCTGGTTACTGGTTGTTCGGGCTCTTCGAGTCCATCAACGAGATGAACTGGTCAAACAGCGGGTTCGCATCGTGCGGTCCGGCGGCTGATTCGGGGTGATACTGCACGGAGTACGCCATGTTGTTGTCCAATGCCACGCCTTCGACGGTGCCATCGTTCAGGCAGACATGTGTGATGGACGCCGGGCCGAAATCTGTCTCGAATGTGTCGCCTTCCTTGCCGCGGAGGGCAAAACCGTGATTTTGGCTCGTGATATCAATCTTTCCCGTGCGCAGGTTCTTCACCGGAACGTTGACTCCCCGGTGGCCGTAGCGCAGCTTGTATGTCTCGAGGCCAAGCGCACGACCTAAGATTTGGTTACCGAAGCAGATCCCGAAGAACGGAATCTCAGCAGCGATAATATCGCGAACAATCGCCACCATTTCATCTGCGGTGGATGGGTCTCCTGGACCGTTCGAGACGAACACACCATCCGGTCGGTACTGTTCAATATCCTTTAGCTGAGTATTTGCCGGCACCACGACGGTCTCAATGCCCCGTTGTGCAAACTGCATAGGCGTAGCAGTCTTAATACCCATATCGTAGGCGACGACGGTGTAACGCTTCTCGCCTTCAGCGGGGATAGTGTACGGCTGCTTCGTCGAGACCTCTTCGCTGAGGTCTGCCCCAGCCATCGCAGGCTGCTCGTTCACCAGCTTCACTAGCTCATCGACTGGACGCTCGGTGTCTTCACTGACGAAAATTCCTGCCGCAATAGAGCCGTGATTGCGGAGATGACGCACCAGAGTACGAGTGTCCACCCCGTAGATGCCCGGGATACCTTCGTTTTCCATCTGTTCTGCAAGGCTGCGCTTTGCGCGCCAGCTCGAGTGCACGGTGGAAAGATCGCGGATCACAAGGCCAGCAGCCCAGATCTTGTTGTCGTGGGACTCATTGTCTTCGTCGTTCCAACCGGTGTTTCCGATCTGTGGGGCTGTAAGGGTCACGATCTGCTTGTGGTAGGACGGGTCAGTCATCGTTTCCTGGTAGCCCGTCATCGCGGTGCTAAACACTGCCTCTCCGAAGACCTGCTTCTTCGCCCCAAATGAGAAGCCTCGAAAAACCTTTCCGTCGCCAAGCACGAGAAGCGCTGGGATACGTTCATTAACCATATTGTTTAGTTCCTTTACTCGTTATCAGCTTGGTACGTAATAGCTCCACGCAGCATCGTCATTTTGACCTGCGCATTGAACTGCATTCCCTCGTATGGTGTGTTCGAGGCTTTCGACGCCAACTCTTCCGGCTCTACCGTCCACGGCGAATTCGGGTCGACCAAGGTGAGGTTTGCTGGTTCGCCAGCAGTAATCGGTCTCCCCTGGTCCTCCAGCCTCAAAATCTCAGCTGGTCTCTCACTCATTACCTTTGCGACGAACCGCCAGTCCGCCAACCCCGCTTCAACGAAGACACGCGCGATGATTGCCAGCGATGTCTCGAGCCCCAGCATGCCTGGCTTCGCGTGTTCAAACTCCACACACTTTTCTTCCGAACCGTGCGGGGCATGGTCCGTCGCAACTACGTCAATAATCCCGTTCAGCAAAGCGTCACGAAGCGCAATTGTGTCTCTGTGCTCACGCAGCGGCGGGTTTACCCGGAAGTTTCCGTTAAACGTTTCCAGCTTCTCATCTGTCAACAGCAGATGGTGCGGTGTAACCTCCGCCGTAATCTTTGAAGAATGCTGCTTCGCCAGGCGCAAGAGCTGAACAGTTCCTTCCGTCGAAGCGTGGCAGACGTGGAGACGTCCGCCGTAATCGCGCGACATGATCATGTCCCTGGCGACAATCGATTCTTCAGCTACGCGCGGCCATCCACGAAGGCCCAGCTTCGCAGCCATTGGCCCTTCGTGAGCGCTGGCGTCTTCAGTCAGACGGTGATCCTCGGCGTGTTGTGCGAGCAGCACATCATATGCTTTCGCATATTCAATTGCGCGCCGCATGATTTGTGGATCGTTTACGCATTTTCCGTCGTCCGAGAACATACGAACATGGGACTTCGACATCAATCCCATCTCGGTGAGCTGCTTGCCCTCAAGCCCTTGCGTGATAGATCCAACCGGGTACACGTCGCACTTACCGTAGCTTTGCCCCTTGTTCCACACCGCTTCAGCAAGGAATGGCTGGTCAATCACCGGCCGCGTATTAGCCATCGTAAACACGGCTGTAAAACCGCCCTTCGCAGCTGCGTCGGAACCTGTGGCGATGGTTTCCGTATCTTCCCTGCCCGGCTCACGGAGGTGGACGTGCATGTCCACCAGGCCAGGCAGCAGCACCCAACCCTGACCATCTAGTACTTCGTCAGCCTTCGAGGTATCGACGTCTTCCCCTACCGAAGCAATCTGCCCATCTTTGATCAGGACGTTTACGGTGGATTCGCCGTATGGCCGAACGTTTGTCAATGCAATTACTGACATTTCTAGCTATCCTCTCCAGCCAACAAAGCGAACAGCACAGCCATTCGCGTATAAACACCATTTGAGACCTGCTGCAGTACAGCAGTATTTTCGCGGTCTGCAACATCAAAGTTGATTTCCATACCGCGCAGCATTGGGCCCGGGTGCATGATGATGGCGCCAGGTTTCATTTGCTGTGCTCGCTGTTTGCTGAGTCCGAACAGCGTGGCGTACTCGCGGTGCGATGGGAAAAACCCGCCATGCATACGCTCTGCCTGAACGCGCAGCATCATTACAACGTCCGCGTCTGGAATCTCGGCATCAAAGTCGTAACTGATACGGCATGGCCAGTACTCCGCCCCAACTGGCAACAGGGTTGGTGGTGCAACGAGTACGACATCCGCGCCAAGCTTCGACAGCAGTTGCACGTTGGAGCGTGCGACCCTTGAATGCAAAATATCGCCGACAATGATGATTTTCTTGCCGGCGATTTCACCAATCTTCTGACGCATCGTTACCGCATCAAGGAGCGCCTGCGTCGGGTGCTGGTTCTGGCCATCGCCCGCATTGACAACAGATACATTAGGAACCCAGTCAGCAATGAGTTTCGCTGCTCCAGACGATGGGTGGCGAACGACAATGGCGTCAGCGCCGACTGCAGCGATCGTCGAGGCCGTATCCTTCAGCGACTCGCCCTTCTTCACGGAAGAAGAGGACGCAGAAATATTGATGACGTCAGCGCTCATCCACTTACCTGCAGTCTCGAATGAGGAGCGCGTGCGCGTTGAATTCTCGTAAAAAAGCGTGAAGATCGTACGTCCACGCAGCGTTGGGAGCTTTTTAATCTCGCGACCCTCGAGGGTTTCTCGGAACCGATCTGCCTCATCCATGATGAGGTGAATGTCGTTAACGCTGAGATCGTCGATCGAAATCAGGTGCTTCATTCGGTGGTGACCTCCTTGGTCAGCGTCACCGCATCGATGTCATCAATTGGGGTCAGAGACACCGTGACATCTTCAGCAATGGCGGTTGGAATGTTCTTGCCAACGTAGTCGGCGCGAATTGGTAGTTGGCGGTGTCCACGATCAACTAGGACTGCAAGCTGAATAGTGCGTGGTCGACCAAGATCTCGCAACGAATCGAGTGCCGCGCGGATGGTCCGACCGGAAAACAAAACATCATCTACGAGGATTATCGTTGCGTTATTGATCTCAACCGGAATGTTCGTCGGCATTAGCGCCCTATGAGGCTTGTCTCGGAGATCGTCTCGGTACAGCGTAATATCCAGGCTGCCTACGGGGACGGTGATCCCGGTAAAAGACTGAATCGCATCCGCGATCCGCTCTGCTAGTGGCACTCCCCCCGAAGGAATACCCAATAGGACTGGAGTGTCTGAAGACTCCGAATCAAGCGCATTCTTTTCAATGATCTGGTGCGCGATGCGTGCAATTGTTCGCTCAACGTCACGCTCATTTAATAGCGCAGACGTCACGCGTTGCTTGTCACTCATCGAACCTCCTTCCCCGCCTCGCTGTGCGGAATTTAAAGGATGTCGAAATTGGTATTTGTCTATGCTGAGACTGGTCAGAATCTTAGCACCTTCACAAAGGCGTCTCGCTATATCGGTCAATAATTCTCTTCACTAGATTGCTCGCTTCCCCTATACAGGTGTACCCGCCAAGTTTTCTCAGGATTCCGCATAGGTAGTTGGCCGACGAATGATTGGTAGGGTTGGAACAATGACGACGCAACAAATCCCTGACCAGCCCAGTCCGGTTTCGCTTGCAGATGTTGCAGCCATTTTTGAAAATGAGGACCTTGAGTACCGCATTGAAGAAAATATTTTGCGAAGCGGATTCGTCAACTGCGCGACTGTGTGCGCTTTGGATGATAGTTATCTGATTTTCGAATCCATTTGGCGCGGTGCTGTGCCACAAGAAATGGCTTCACACTTGCTCTTGGCAATGAACGAACATAACCAAACCCATTTTGCGCCAACCTTGCGTTTCTTCGAAAACGAAACAGGAAGCGATGCACCATCGCTGGCGGTGAGCGCAATCCGTACGACAGACGTCACAAACGGGTTAACACCAGATCAATTGGGCGCATTTATCGTCACATCGATCGAATCAACACTGCAGGCTTTTGATTTTCTGGAAACGTCATTTCCCACGTTAGTGAACTGGAAGGACCCCCACGTTGAGCACTAGTACTTCTACACCCCAGGTAACGATCGAACGCATCATTGAACAAATGCGGGGTCACGGCATCGAACTGTCCGATGATCCGACAGGGCGCGTCGCGCATGCAAACCTGAATGATTTCCATGTCTTGTTTGTACTCCTGGACACCGTGTTGATCGTCCGCGCCGATGCCGAAACAGACGTTCCTTCCGACTCCACAGATCCCTCACTCTATCTCGCCGCGAACCAGACGAACTCTTCGCTGCTCGGTTGCCGCGCGGTTGTGGCAAACAGAGGGGAGACACTAGTTGTCCGTTCTGAAAGCGAGATACACGTTGCCGCGGGCATGACCGATGAACAACTTTCGAGTGCTCTCCGCCGTAGTGTCGACCAGGTGCTCTATGCACAAAATATGATGAAAGTGCTATCAGAAACGATCGCTGAAGCCGCTCAACGTGGAAACTAAAAAGTGGGAGGCAACGCGTTGATTCGTTGCCTCCCACTTTTTTACAGCGGAAAACTCGTTAAGCTTCCTCGCCCTCCTGACCGTCAGCAGGTTCTTCTGGGTGAGTCTCAGACATTGGAGCATTTTCAGATTGCGATTGAATTACTCCGTCGAGCACCGCGTGGATATACGGTGCCGCTTTCGCACCTGAGTATTGCGTAGCTAATTCAGCCGCATTCGAGATCGTGATTGGAGCATCAACCTCTGCGTTGAACAGGATCTCCCAGATACCTACGCGCAGGATCTGCCGATCCACTGCGGGGATTCGATCCAACTCCCAATCGCTGCTGAGAAACTTCTCGATTGCGTCGTCAATATCATCGAGCTGAAGGGCCACGCCCTCCACGATGGTCCGGGTGTACGGAGCCACCGGGGCAATTTGATTCAGCGGGTTCTGAGACAGCGTCTCGCGGTCTTCGACAATAGCAACCGGGTCGATGTCTCTAGCTTCGGCTTCAAAGAGGACATCGACGGCTCTACGACGCGCACGGTATCGTGCGCCATGGCGTTTGAAATTCTCCATTAGTTGTTCACACGCGAAAGGTATTCACCAGTACGCGTATCAACCTTCACTACATTACCGGTCTCAAGAAACAGTGGGACCTGAATTTCGGCGCCGGTCTCCAGGGTTGCAGGCTTGGTGCCACCGGTGGAGCGATCGCCCTGCAGACCCGGCTCGGTGTGCTCGACCTTGAGATCGACCGAGATCGGTAGTTCTGCAAACAGTGCGTCGCCCTCGTAGAACGAGACCTGGACATGCATGTTTTCCAGCAGGAACTTTGCGGCATCACCGAACTTCTCTTCTGGAAGCTCGAACTGCTCAAAGGTCTTGTCGTCCATGACCACGTAGTTGGTTCCGTCGTTGTACAGGTAGGTCATGTCACGGCGGTCAACCGTTGCCGTGTCAACCTTAACGCCAGCGTTCCAGGTCTTGTCCACGGTTTTGCCGGAGACAACATCCTTCAACTTAGTACGAACGAAAGCTGGGCCTTTACCGGGCTTCACATGCTGGAACTCAACAATCTGCTGGAGTTTCCCATCTACCAACAGAACCAAACCGTTTTTAAAATCAGCAGTAGTTGCCACTTGAAGCCTTCCTTCTTTCTAACAATAGATGTGCTCTCGCAATCACAATTATGCTACAGCACGATGAGTTCCTTGGGGAACTGGGTGATAATACGTGGTGCACCGCTGGTGATAATCAGGGTGTCCTCAATTCGGACACCTCCCTTCCCAGGAACGTAAATACCCGGTTCGATGGTCAAGGTCATCGATGGTTCTAGCTCTCCAGTGCCAGTCAGCGCCGCGTATGGTCCCTCGTGCACATCCAACCCGATACCGTGACCCGTCGAGTGCACGAAGTATTCGCCGTAGCCCGCGTCTTCAATGATGCTTCTACATGCTTTGTCTACGTCGACTAACTTCGCACCTGCAACAGCCGCCTCGACACCTGCTTGCTGGGATTCACGAGTAACCTCGTAGATTTCGCGGAGAAACGCAGAAGGTTCCCCCACCGCAAACGTTCTTGTCATGTCGGAGTTGAATCCTGCACGGTACATTCCGAAATCAATCGTGACAAAGTCACCGTCTTCGATCACGCGGTCAGAGGCACCATGGTGTGGCTTAGCCGAATTCAAACCCGACGCGACAATCGTGTCAAAGCTCGGGCGATCAGCGCCAAGCAATCGCATCCGGTATTCCAAGTTGGCAGCGACTTGGCGCTCTGACTGTCCTGCTGCGAGCTCACCGGCGTCAACTAGTTCGCGAAGCGCTGTCGATGCCAGCTCCGCGGCCTCAGCCAAGCGTTGAAGCTCCAGTTCATCTTTCACTAACCGAATTCCCTCGATTTGTTGCGTGACAGGCACCAAGGTCACGCCTTCAGGACAAGCCTGCTTCAGAGCTTCAAGCTGCGATGCACTGACATAGTCTGCTTCGTACCCAACGCGGTGTCCCTCTACAACTGCGCTCAGCAGTTCGGTGGCGACTTTTCGAGTGATCGTCGCCTCGATATCAGGAACTTCTTCTGCGACCTGCGTCGCATATCGCCCGTCTGTTGTGATACGGGCTGAGCGGTCTTTGGAGATCAATAGCGCACCATTGGAACCAGAGAACCCAGACAAGTAACGGACATGCGTCAAATGGGTTACTAACATGTCGTCGATCCGGTGACCAGCTAAAAGAGACGCCAGCTTACGGCGCCGGTTTTCAAATCGAGTATCTGCTAAACCCATTGGGACTCCTTCAAGTCGTTGATAAATACTTGCATTGCAAGCTCGTAACCTTCCAGACCAAGACCGGCAATTACGCCACGCGCTACCGGCGACAAATACGAATGATGTCGGAAAGCCTCACGCGAGAAAATATTCGAAATGTGCACCTCCACAAACCCCGGACCGTCTCCCAACTCAACAACAGCATCGCGCAGCGCCACTGATGTATGCGTAAAACCGCCCGGATTAATGATGACAGGCCATTTACTGTCAGCCGCCTCGTGCACCCAATCGATCAAGTCGCCCTCGTGGTTGGACTGACGAACCTCAACATCCACGCCTGCCGCTGTAGCCTTGCTCTGCAGCCGCTGTGTGAGTGTCTCCAAGGTTTCGGCGCCATAGATTTCGGGCTGCCGCTTGCCGAGTCTATCCAAGTTTGGTCCGTTGAGAACAAGGATCATCATCGCACTAGTCCCCCATCATGGCTTCGTAAGCAGCACGCATCTCTTCTTTGGTGGCGTCTTCGATTCGTGTACAAGAACCGATACCATCGAGTACCACGAACCGAATGTGCCCGTTCTTATTCTTCTTATCGCGGGTCATTCCCTCATAGAGCTCATCGAACACGCCATGTTCGTAGCGCGTTGGCAACCCAGCCGCTTCAAGGATCGTACGGTGTAGCGAAACAACCGATTCGTCGATAAGTCCTCGCTGCAGCGCAAGGTACGCAACGAACATCATTCCCACAGCAACAGCATTTCCGTGCCGCCAACGATACTGCTCGCGTCGCTCGATTGCATGACCAAGCGTGTGCCCATAGTTCAAGATTTCACGGAGCCCCGACTCTTTGAGGTCCTTGGAGACAACGCCTGCTTTGACAGCGACAGAGCGCTCGATGAGCTCAGGCCAGTGACGAGAGGCACCCTCCTGGAATAGATCCAAAATCTTTGGGTCAGCGATAAAACCCGTCTTGATCAACTCCGCGGAGCCAGACACGATCTCTTCTTCTGGAAGGGTGTACACGCGTTCCAAGTCGATGAAGACGCCCTTCGGCTCATGAAATGCACCGACCAGGTTCTTACCTTCCGCTGTGTTCATCCCAGTCTTCCCGCCTACTGCGGCGTCCACCATTGCTAGCAATGTAGTTGGGACATGCACGACGTCAATGCCACGCATCCAAGTAGCAGCGATAAATCCACCCATATCAGTTGCTGCACCGCCGCCCACAGTGACCACGGCGTCCTGCCTCGAGAAACCGGCACGCCCAAGAACATCCCAAAGTTCACTTGCAACCGCAATGCTCTTGCCGTCCTCCGCATCAGGGACGGCCGCCAGGTGGGGTTCAATGTTATTGTTTTCTAAGTCTTGCGCGATACTTCGTGCAACGGCAGCTAGCGGAGGCTGATGCACGATCAGGGCCTTCCTCGCCCCAAGCTCCTGCACGCGAATACCGACCTTCATAGTTGTGTCGTGGTCGATGAAGACCTGATACGGCTGGGGCCCACAAACATCCACTACTGCCATGACTTGCCTCTCTTCTCTCTAGGAATCGTTCTATTCGCTATCGATGACGCCTAACACTTCAGCAACGATGCGCTGTGGCGGACGATCGTCAGTGCGGACGCGGTAGTCAGCAACCTCGCGGTAGAAAGGCTCACGTTCAGTAAGCAACGCCTGGTAACGCGCTTCAGGGTCTTCTGCTGCCAGCACTGGACGAGTCCCGTCTCCTGCAGTCCGTCGAGTGCCCTCTTTCACCCCGACGTCAACCCACACGACAAGGTGGTTTTCTAACAGGGCTCTCGTCTCAGGCCGAACCACAGCGCCACCGCCTAGGCTCACAACGCCCTTGCACCCTAATACCTGCTTCACAACCTCATGCTCAAGATCACGAAACGCATCCTCCCCCAACGATGCATAGACTTCACCGCACGGTTTACACTCAGCTTGTTCGATTATCGAATCAGAATCCACGAACTGAAGGTTCAATGCCCTCCCTAATCGACGCCCAATCGTCGTCTTCCCAGCGCCTGGAGGGCCAACAAGCACGACTTTTGGAATACCGGACTCGCACGACCCTAGAACCTCATCTACGGCTGGTCGGGAACCTGTATCTGCGTTCACAGTCATCCTTTCTTTGCGGACTACTCCCCATCAAAACGGAAGCGCTGCGCAACGTATTGCTGATACGACGCAATATTACGCCTCAACTCGTCGAGACTGTCCCCACCGAACTTTTTCAATGTTGCTTCCGCAAGCACAAGTGCCACCATCGCCTCTGCAACCACGCCTCCCGCTGGGACAGCACAGATATCGGATCGCTGATGAATACCCGTGGCCTCCGCGCCGGTAGCCATATCGATAGATTGCAACGCGCGAGGCACCGTAGAAATCGGCTTGAAAGCAGCTCGCACACGAAGCTGCTCACCGTTGGTCATACCACCCTCAAGGCCACCGGCTCGGTTAGACAGCCGCTGAACCCGGCCATCTTTCAACGTAATCTCGTCGTGCGCTTGCGACCCTCTGCGCGTAGCAGTCTCAAAACCATCTCCGATTTCGACGCCCTTCACGGATTGAATGCTCATCAAGGCGCCCGCAAGCTGAGCGTCGAGGCGTGCTTCCCCAGAGATGTGGGAGCCCAGGCCGATAGGGAGGCCGTCGACAATTACCTCGACGACTCCACCCAAGGTGTCCCCTGATTTCTTTGCGGATTCGATACACGCAACCATCGAGGCTTCTGCTTCCTTGCTCGCGGCACGTACCGGGGAGGCGTCGATAGCATCAATGTCAGCAAACGAAGGCAACACGTCACGATCAGGCACTGAGTCCCCAATTGAAACCACGTGCGAAAACACCTCAACGCCCAGGGCCTCACGCAAAAGCGCACGCGCAACCGCTCCTGCGGCGACTCGCGCAGCCGTCTCACGTGCTGACGAACGCTCAAGTACAGGTCGTGCCGAATCGAATCCGTATTTGATCATGCCTGGAAGATCCGCATGCCCTGGTCGCGGACGAGTCAACTTTGCACCACGCCCAGACGACATGGCCTTCTGCACATCTTCATTCGAAGTATCCAACGGATGCGGAGACATAATCGTCGTCCACTTTGGCCACTCTGTATTGCCGATCTGAATCGCGATCGGACTACCAATCGTGGTGCCGTGCACAACTCCAGCGAGCAGCTCCAGCTTGTCTTGCTCAAACTTCATCCGCGCGCCGCGTCCATACCCGAGACGGCGACGAGCGAGCTGATGTGCGATCTCCTGCTCAGTAATTGGCACGCCAGCAGGCATATCCTCAACAAGTGCTATCAGGGCTTGGCCGTGGGATTCTCCGGCAGTGGTCCAGCGAAACATGATGGCTATTCTGTCACACTTCTCATGAGAAGATGCAGTTTCCAGCATAGATTCCAATTACTGCCCAACTCGCCAACACCATCGACGGGCCATGTGGAACACGGCGAGACCTCACGAGTAACGCGAAACATACCGTGCAGAAGCTGCTTATAAACAACGCCACAATAACACCGATGAATCCCCCAGCCGCTGCTGAAGCAACTCCCAGTGGAAGCGCGAGTTTGATGTCACCGCCACCAATGCCCTGTCCAAACAGCAAATAGGTAGCAGGCCAAAGCATACCCACAGATAAGAAGGGCTCGAACGCGACGGCAATGACAGCTACAACGCACAGTGGCAACGTGAGCCAATTAGGCAACCTCGTGTATTTCAGGTCGTACCAGCATGTCAGTATCGACCAGGCCAACCCCAGAGCGACCGCGCCCCAAACAACTCCCCCCGCCATCTTCTAGTGACTTTGCTGCTCTAGCGCGTTCCAATGCTCCACGAGCGCCGTTTCCATTTCTTCACGCGGCGCATTGCGTCCCGTGAACTGTTCGAACTGTGAGAACGCCTGCCCCGCTAGCATCGTCAGCCCCCCGACTGCTTTGTAACCGTTCGCGGCAGATTGGGATACCAGCGGAGTCGGCCACGGATCATATATGACATCCAGCAACGGGGCGTGAGCCAGCTGCTGAACATAGGGCCGCAGCGTATCTGCGGGGACAGTCGAAACAACCACGTCAGCAGCAGCCGTAACTTTGAAAAGATCACTGTCAAAAGATACGAAGTTGCACCTAATGCCTTCCGTCAGTCCTCGAAGCTCGCCGCTCCTATCTGAACGATTGATAACAGTAATTTCCTCAACCCCTCGTTCCCGAAGGGCCCAAATCACAGCCCGAGAAGTACCGCCGGCGCCGATCACAACCGCTCGTTGGATATCTGCTCCGCCAAGCAAACGGCGAAGCGCGTACAGCACTCCTTCGCAGTCAGTGTTATCCGCCCGCCACCCCTGGTGTGTGCGGACCAGGGTGTTCGCGGACCCGATCGCAATTGCCCGATCGGTTGCCCGATCCGCAACCTTTAACGCGGCAAACTTGCCGGGCATCGTAACTGAAAACCCTTGGAAACTCTCGTCCGCCTCAAGCACGACCCTGGGAAGGTCTGCTTCGACGCACTCAATCCTTGTGTAACGCCAATCATCGAGCCCCAGAGCCTTATACCCAGCGTGGTGCAAGACCGGTGAGAGTGAATGCTTAATCGGGGAACCGAGGACGGCTGCTTGGTACATTACTGCTCCCGATTTCCTTCGCGCTGAGAATCGAGAATGCCAGAGTCATACGCGCGCTGCGTATCCTCCAAATGCTTATCAAAAGTGCGGTTAAAGACTGTCGTGCCATCCTTATCGATGGTCACAAAGAACAGCCAATCACCTTCTGCAGGCCGCTCCATCGCCTCAATTGCTTCCATCGATGGTGATGCAATCGGCGTTTGCGGTAGTCCATCCATCGCGTACGTGTTCCAAGGAGTGACCCGCTCACGGTCCTCACGTGACGTCGCAACCTCAACAGAGGGCAACCCATAGTTGACGGTCGAGTCAAACTCGAGACGCATAGGCTCTTTGAGACGGTTCAGGATAACTCGAGCCACCTTATCGAACTCTCCGGCGGGAGCCTCACGCTCAACCAGAGATGCAGCTACGACGAGTTCGTACGGAGTCAATCCAACTGACTTTGCCCTCGTGACTATGTCTGTCGCTTCATACTGCTTTGCAGATCGCGTAATCAAATCAGTGAGCACGGCCTCGGCAGACGCCCCTGGATCCACGATGTACTCACCCGGAGCAATAAGTCCTTCAAGACGTTTCGCGTCTCCCGCTCGAGCGTTCACTACCTCGAGTGCCCACTCTGGAACGCCGAGGCTCGCCGGATCCGCATCGGCCGCAACGTGGTGCAGCTCTTCAACAGTAACGCAACCAGGTTTAACTTCCTCACCACAAGAAACTTGCTGAATCATGGACAAGATACCAAGACGCCGTTGCCCACCAACTACGTTGACATCCATGAGCGTTGCACCCCCATAAACCTGTAGTGGCGTCACGCGCTTGGATGGGTCAAGCAGCGCAGCCACGGCGCTGTCCGCACTCATCTCACCTTCCAAGCGGTAAAATCCAGGCTGAATGTTGTCCGAGTCCGCATTATTCGCAGCTGCAGTCTGGAACGCTCCGTTCGAAGCAACAATGCCACGTTCTTCAAGCTCAGGACCCAGCGACGAAATGTTCGAGCCCTCGGGGATCTCGACGACTTGTTCCTCACCATTACCGGTACCGTTAAAATCGGCGTTCGTGCCGTTACGCATCACCGCGATCCAGGCAATCAATCCAATGATCAGCAAGATCGACGTTACGAGCACCGCCGTGCCCCGTGTACGTCGTTTCGAGGTTGTTGGGGTCGTCACGATTGATTCTCCTTGAAGTAATTCGTTCGGCCGTCCAGCCAGGATTGCAAAATCTCAACCGCCGCAGCTTGATCAATCACACTACGACCAGCGCGCTCGTTCACGCCGCTCGCACGCAAGGCGTGAGCTGCAGCAACAGTTGTTAGACGTTCATCAGCCATTCTTACGGGAAGCCCAGATCGTCGCCTAATCCGGAACGCGATCTCTTTCGCGTGTTTGACGCTACGTGAGCCGTGACCTTTTAAATCGCGTGGCAGACCAACAACAACTTCAACGATCTTGTACTCGTCGATGATGTCGATGATTCTATCGATATCTGCTCCGTCGCGATCTTTAAATCCTGTAACACGGGCAACAGTCTCAAGTGGAGTCGCTAGCTTTGCATCACGGTCTGACGATGCGACACCGATACGAACTGTACCGACGTCAATTCCGAGGCGACGTCCCGGCCCGGGATCTTGAACCCCGGGGCGATCGGGCTGCACCGTCATACCATCACTCCAACCGTTTACTCTGTGCCTTCCCTTAAAACCTACTGGTTTTTTGGGACAACGGATATCCAAATACGGCGTGTCGCACTATTGATCCGTGCTTACGGGGCTTAGGCACCAAGTACGTCGCGGATTGCCTTGAAGCCGGCATCGATACCATCAGCGGAAGAGCCGGAGCCCTGAGCAAGGTTCGGCTTGCCGCCACCGCGCCCGTTGACGTATTCACCGAAGGACTTCACAAGTTCGCCAGCCTTGATCCCGCTCTCTACCGCCGCACTGGTAGCTGCAAACACGAACGGCACCTTGCCGCCGTTATCAGAGGCCAGCGCAATGACCGCGGCCTCACCTTCCAGCTTGCCGCGTAGGTCGTTCGCCAAGGTGCGAACATCGCCAGCTTCGATACCGTCGGGCAGCTTCGCAGCAATCACCTTGTACGCACCGATGGTCTCTGCGCGGTCCAAGAACTCGCCAGTCTTCGACAGCAACTGCTGACGGTGCAAATTCTCAATCTCTTTTTCAGCAGCTCGGAGCCGCTCTGTGAGCTGCGCAATGCGCTCCGGCAGCTGGCCTGTTGGAGTCTTGAGCTCGGCAGCGAGCCCCGAGGCCAGTGCAGCTTCTTTCGAAAAGTACTGGAAGGAGTCCATGCCGGAGTACGCCTCGATACGGCGTGCGCCAGAGCCAACAGAAGACTCGCCGAGCACAGCAACAGGTCCAATCTGTGACGAGTGCTCAACGTGTGTACCACCGCACAGCTCAATAGAGAACGGCCCGCCGATCTCTACCACCCGCACCTGGTCACCGTAGTTCTCGCCGAATAGCGCCATCGCGCCCATTTCCTTCGCCTTTGATAGCGAAGTTTCGATGGTGTTAACCGCGAAGTCTGCGTCCACCGCCTGGTTCGTAATGGTTGCAATCTCCTGGAGCTGAGCATCAGTCAGCTGTGCGGTGTAGTTGAAGTCGAAACGCAGGTAGCCAGGCTTGTTCATCGAACCAGCCTGGACAGCGGTTGGGCCGAGCACCTGACGTAGCGCAGCGTGAATGAGGTGGGTAGCGGTATGCGCCTGTCGCGCCCCATGACGCCACTTCTCATCAACTTCAGCTTGTACCTGATCGCCGAGGCCAATGCCGCCATGTTCCACGGTTGCCTTGTGCACCCACAGTTTCTTGCCGATCTTCTGCACGTCATGAACTTGCAACATCGTATCGCCGACGCGAATCAGACCGCGGTCGGCCATCTGGCCGCCGGCTTCGGCGTACATCGGAGTGACGTCGAGAATAACCTCGACCTCATCGCCTTCCGCAGCCTCGTTCACCTTGTCACCGTCGCGGACGAGTCCGAGAACTCGGGCATCATGCTCAAGTTCTGAATACCCCACAAACTCGGTCGGGTGATTGTCCACCCACTCCCGATAGAGCGATTCATCAACGTTACGGTGCTTCTTCGCTTTATTGTCAGCCTTCGCCCGAGCTCGCTGCTCCTGCATGGCGGAGTTAAATGCGTCCATATCGACGTCAAGTCCGGCCTCATGCGCCATCTCCAACGTCAAGTCAATTGGGAAACCGTACGTGTCGTGGAGTTCGAATGCCTGCTGACCAGGCAGAGTCTTCGCTCCGGATGCACGCAGTTGCTCGACTGTTTCGTCGAATCGGTGTGTACCGGATTCGAGGGTCTTCAAGAAGGCACGTTCTTCAGCCAAAGCAACCCGCAGGATACGTTCCCGGTTCTTCGCGATCTCCGGGAACGACGGCGTCATTGTATCCATAATGGTGTTCATGAAGACCTCAAGCACGTTCCCAGTTGCGCCTAGAAGACGTGCAGAGCGAACAATTCGGCGCAGCAAGCGGCGCAGAATGTAACCGCGCCCCTCGTTCGACGGCGTAACACCATCGAGAATGATCATCATGCCTGTACGCGAGTGGTCCGCAATCACGCGGAACCTTACATCATCTTCGTGCACTCCTGCGTCGTACTTAGTGCCGGTAAGCTCAACTGCCGCGTCAATAACCGGGCGGAGCAGATCTGTTTCATACACATTGTCGACGCCCTGCAGCAGGCAGGCAACGCGTTCGATGCCTAGCCCGGTATCGATGTTCTTCTTTGGCAGCTCTCCGACGAGCTCAAAGTTGCCCTTCTTGTCGCCCTCACCGCGAATCGACTCCATGAAGACCAAGTTCCAGATCTCCATGTAGCGGTTATCGTCAGCGATTGGCCCGCCCTCTTTACCGTATTCAGGGCCACGGTCATAGTAGATCTCCGAGCACGGACCACATGGCCCAGGAATACCCATGGACCAGAAGTTGTCCTCCATGCCCATTCGCTGGATATGCGACGGATCTACCCCGATCTTGTTTTCCCAAATCGAAGCAGCCTCGTCGTCATCCAGATACACCGTCACCCACAGCCGCTCTGGGTCGAGGCCGTAACCGCCATCCTCTACGCTGCCCGTCAGCAGCTCCCATGCGTGAGTAATCGCGCCTTCCTTGAAATACTGGCCGAAGGAGAAGTTGCCGGCCATCTGGAAAAACGTATTGTGGCGAGTCGTGATACCTACTTCTTCAATATCAAGCGTTCTCACGCACTTTTGAATCGAAGTCGCTTTCCCATGTTCAAAGGGAGGGTTCTGTTGGCCAAGAAAATACGGCTTGAACGGAACCATGCCCGCATTCACGAACAGCAGTGTCGGATCGTCCAAGATAAGCGATGCGCTCGGAACTGGTGTATGTCCTGCACGAACGAAGTGCTGCGTAAAGCGCTCACGAATCTCATGGGTTTGCACGGAGTAGTTTCCTTTCAAGTTCGAATCAATCTCGAACTACTCTACCCCTCAACCACGTACTAACCTACGCAGCCTACCCAAGAACCCGGAAATTCTTCGCTCGTCACCGTGGCCCGTTGGTGTGTAGTAGACCGCATCCTCTAAGCCGTCGGGAATGTACTGTTGTTGTACTACCCCCTTCGGGTCATCATGCGGGTAGACATAACCGACTGCATTGCCCATCGCTTTCGCGCCCTCATAATGCCCGTCCCGTAAATGCGCTGGAACCGGGCCAATCTTTCCCGCGCGCACGTCCTCCTGGGCGCGCGTAATCGCCTGAATCACTGCTGGCGATTTTGGCGCGGTAGCCAAATGAATCGTCGCTTGTGCAAGTGTCAGTCGACCCTCAGGCATCCCGATCAGCTGTACCGCCTGCGCTGCGGCAACTGCAGTTTGCAACGCTGATGGATCGGCCATACCAATGTCCTCCGAAGCATGAATGACCAGCCTGCGCGCTATAAAGCGAGGATCCTCACCAGCTTCAATCATCCGTGCCAAATAGTGCAACGCTGCGTCGACATCTGAGCCTCGAATCGACTTGATGAATGCGGAAACTACGTCGTAGTGCTGGTCGCCGTCCCGGTCGTAACGCACCACCGCACGGTTCACGCTTTCCCTCACGACATCAAGAGTGATTGTCTCCCCCGGTTCGACTGATGCTGCAGCTGCCTCCAAGTACGTCAAACTGCGGCGTGCATCTCCACCCGCCAAGGCTATGAGTTGCGCTCGCGCGTCGTCGGCAAGCTTCACGGAACCCGCGAGCCCACGTTCGTCTTGTATCGCTCGATCTATCACCACACCGAGGTCTTCAGCCGACAAGGATTCAAGTTTCAGAAGCAACGAGCGTGAAAGCAGCGGGGCTACCACGCTAAACGACGGATTCTCTGTCGTAGCCGCTACAAGCAACACCGTGCGATTCTCGACGGCAGCTAACAGCGCATCCTGTTGAGTCTTAGAAAACCGATGAACCTCGTCAATAAACAGGACCGTACTCTCACCCGAGATCAAATCTCTACGCGCTGCATCGATGACCGCGCGGATCTCCTTCACCCCTGAAGACAGTGCAGAAAGACCAACGAAGTTTTGCCCCATTGTTTTAGCGATCAACGAAGCGATGGTTGTTTTACCAGTACCAGGTGGACCGTAAAGTATCACTGAGGCTGCACCCGATCCTTCTACAAGTCGACGTAGAGGTTTGCCCTCGGAAAGAAGATGCTGCTGCCCAGCAACTTCATCCAAACTCTGAGGGCGCATTCGGGCAGCGAGTGGTGCACCGTGACCTGCTGCAAAAAAGTCTGAGCCACGTTGTGCGCTACCATCATTGGCAGTCTGCTGGCCACTAGTCGGTAAGGAGTTACCGAATAGATCACCCTGCGACATGTTTACTCTCCTCAAAAACTACCGCTCAGTCCCGGCAGGCCGACCACCTGTGAGAAAAGCCGGAGCCCCAACAACCTACACGGTTGCCGACGCTCCGGCACGCGTTTGTTTCATTGCGCCGGCTCATCCGTGCGCAATGTCGACGCTACTTCTTCGGTTTAAAATCAACGCCAGTCTCTTTACGCTGCTCGTCTGGAATAGGCGCAGGCGCATCCGTCAGTGGGTCTACGCCGCCGCCGGACTTCGGGAAGGCAATGACGTCACGAATGGAGTCAAACCCGCCAAGCAAGGACACAATGCGGTCCCAGCCGAATGCGATGCCGCCGTGCGGTGGCGCACCGTAAGCAAATGCCTCAAGCAGGAAGCCAAACTTCTCCTTGGCTTCTTCCTCGGTGATGCCCATGACTTCGAAGACACGCTGCTGGACGTCTCTCTCGTGAATACGAATGGATCCGCCACCGATTTCGTTGCCGTTGCAGACAATGTCGTATGCGTATGCCAGAGCTTCGCCTGGGTTCTTCTCGAAGTCTGCCTTGAATTCTGGCTTCGGCGAGGTAAACGCGTGGTGCACAGCGGTCCACTTCGAGTGGCCAAGCGCAACGTCTCCGGAGGCTGTCGCGTCAGCGGACGGTTCGAACATAGGAGCATCAACCACCCAAGTAAACGCCCAATCGCCTTCCTTAATCAGGCCAAGCTTGCGAGCGATTTCCCCTCGCGCTGCGCCGAGCAATGCACGTGCACTCTTCGCGTCACCTGCTGCGAAGAAGATGCAGTCGCCAGGCTTCGCACCAACGTGTGCTGCAATGCCGGCCTTCTCTTCCTCGGTGATGTTCTTCGCAACAGGACCACCGAGCTCGCCGTCCTCCTGCACCAAGATGTACGCCAGGCCCTTCGCGCCGCGCTGCTTTGCCCATTCCTGCCAGGCATCAAGCTGACGGCGGGGCTGCGAAGCGCCACCATCCATGACAACGGCACCGACGTAGTCGTTCTGGAAGACGCGGAAGGTCGTGTCCTTGAAAAACTCAGTGCAGTCCACCAGCTGAATATCGAAACGAAGGTCAGGCTTGTCCGAGCCGTACTTCTCCATCGCGTCTTTGTATGTCATGCGCGGGATCGGAGTAGAGACCTCGTAGCCGATCAGCTTCCACAACTCAACAACGATCTGCTCCGCGAGAGCGATGATGTCGTCCTGGTCGATAAAGCTCGCCTCGATATCGAGCTGTGTGAACTCCGGCTGACGGTCCGCACGGAAGTCTTCGTCGCGGTAGCAGCGCGCGATCTGGTAGTAGCGTTCCATGCCGCTGACCATCAAAAGCTGTTTGAACAGCTGTGGCGACTGCGGCAATGCATACCAGGTACCAGGGCGCAAACGCGCCGGCACCAGGAAATCACGCGCACCTTCAGGGGTAGAACGGGTCAACGTTGGCGTTTCAATTTCCGTGAAATCATTCGCATCCAACACTTTACGTGCTGCGCGATTCGCCGCTGCGCGGAGGCGAAGTGCTGCGGCCTGTCGCTCACGACGAAGGTCAAGGTAGCGGTACTTCAAGCGAGTCTCTTCGCCTACCTCGTTCGAAGAGGCGTCCTCAATCTGGAACGGCAGCGCAGCAGCCTTGTTGAGCACCTTCAGCTCAGAAACGTTGACCTCGATCTCACCCGACGCAAGGTTCGGGTTAGCCGAGCCCTCTGGGCGTGGTTCAACAACACCAGTTACCTGAATGCAGTACTCGCTACGCAAATCGTGCGCAGCTTCAGCGACTTCCGAATCCCTAAAAACCACCTGCGCGTAGCCAGAGCGGTCACGCAAGTCGATAAAAATAACGCCACCGTGGTCGCGCCTACGGCCTACCCAACCTGCCAGCGTGACGGTTTGTCCTTCAAGGTCTTTGCGGAGCTCGCCCGCGAGATGAGTGCGCAGCACAGTCTGTTCCACGTCCTTCCACGTGAGGTACAACATTAACTGTTGAAAGTGTACCCCCTTTGTCTCGCATGCGAAGGGACGGGTCCGAAGACCATACCAATTCCCCATAAACGCCTGCGTCTATGGCATGCTTGTCCCATGACGTTTAACAGCAACTATCAGCGCGGAAGTGGCTACGCAAAGACTGGTTCAGGTGGGCGGCGTGGCGTCCCAATCGCCGCAGGCGGTGGTATTGGCGGACTTGTACTCATAGTCCTCTTTATCGCACTGGGCGGAAATCCGGCTGATCTCATCGAGCAATCTCCATCCGGCACAGAGCCGGATTCGAGCTACTCCTTGGAGCATTGCAACGAGGACAACGCTGCTAACAAATACGACGACTGCCGGGTCGAGGCAGCCGGCGTATCCGTCAACGGTGTTTGGAAAACGCTTTTGCCAGAGCAAGCTGGCCTTGACTACACCGAACCAGGCCTCACCTTGTTCCGGGACGCGACGCAGACTGGCTGCGGCTATGCTTCCTCAGCTACCGGTCCTTTCTATTGCCCCGCCGACCAAACAGCGTACTTTGACACCACGTTTTTTGAGCAGCTCAATGCACTCGGCGGGAACGACGCCCCGTTCACGCAAATGTATGTGACGGCTCACGAGTTTGGACACCACGTGCAGCAGATTGAGGGCACCCTCGGTCTCAGCAACTATAACGATCCTGGTGAGCATTCTGCTGCCGTAGCTATCGAAATGCAGGCCGACTGCTACGCGGGTATCTGGGCGCATTACGCGGACAAGGGTGACAACGCATTGCTTGAGCCGCTAACTGAAGACGACGTCCTCGCTGCAATTGAGACCGCACAGGCTATCGGGGACGACAACATCCAACGCCGCTCGGGCGGCGACGTCAACCCTGATACCTGGACACATGGTTCTTCTGAGCAGCGAAAGACTGCGTTTATGTCCGGGTACAGGACCGGCAAAATGTCCGCCTGCGACACTCTCAACCGTGGCGTCTACAACAGCTAAATCTTTCTGGTGATGTAACATCGCGCGCATGTCACACAATGCAGTCAGCGTCGTTGATTTGTTCAGCATCGGAATCGGCCCATCGTCTTCTCATACGGTGGGCCCTATGCGTGCCGCGCTTGCATTTATCGAGGATTTGAGTGAAGCGCCCGCCGCAGTCAAGGTTGAGCTGCGAGGCTCCTTGGCGGCAACGGGTGTGGGCCACGGAACCGACCGAGCTGTGCTACTGGGACTTGTCGGTTATACCCCACTTACTACTTCTGCGGACACCCGGCCGCTTCCTGGTGAGCTCATTCCAGAACGAGGGCACATCCAAGGTCCAGAGCGTGAACTCGACTATGAAGTCGCGATGAACCCGGTGCCCGTCGCTAAGCACCCAAACTGCCTGATTTTCGATGCGTGGAACGCCGAGGGCGTGCGCATCGCTTCCCGTAAAGAGTACTACTCCGTTGGCGGTGGTTTTATCCTCGACCGCACGCAGATGGAAGCAAACCGCGACCAGGCGGGCGTCGCCACCGTACGCGATGCGGTTAACGTCCCCTACCCATTTTCCGATGGTGCGTCCCTAATGCGCCAGTGCGAAACTCATCAGCTATCTATCGCAGAACTCATGCGTGCGAACGAAGAAGCGATACACGGCAAGGACGTCCTGGATGCTCACCTCGACGCGGTCTGGGACACCATGCAAGAGTGCGTCGCCCACGGCCTAAAAACGGAAGGTGAGCTTCCAGGTGGACTATCAGTTCGTCGCCGCGCTCCTCGGCTACATCGCTTATTGACGGCCGAATACGAGGCCTCCGCATCTCGCGGCCTTGACGCGATGGAATGGGTCAACTTGTACGCTCTCGCTGTCAATGAGGAAAACGCCGCGCACGGGCGCATCGTGACCGCCCCGACGAATGGTGCGGCGGGGATTATCCCGGCCGTCATGCACTACTGCCGGGATTTTACCGACGACTTCGACCGGGATGCTGCGCATCAGTTCCTGCTGACCGCTGGAGCGATCGGCGCCATCATTAAGACGAACGCCTCTATTTCCGGTGCCGAAGTCGGGTGTCAGGGCGAGGTAGGGTCCGCATCGTCCATGGCCGCAGCCGGTATGTGCGCAATTCTGGGCGGCACTCCGCAGCAGATAGAGAACGCTGCCGAGATTGGCCTCGAGCACAACCTCGGACTCACATGCGATCCAGTGGCTGGCCTTGTGCAGATTCCTTGCATAGAACGAAATGCCATCGGAGCGGTGAAATCAATCAACGCGGCCCGCCTAGCCAAGCTTGGTGATGGAACCAATAAAGTCACGCTCGATGATGTAGTAGAAACGATGGCAGCGACAGGCCACGACATGATGAGCAAGTACAAAGAGACGTCAATGGGAGGCCTCGCTGTACAGCTTGGCCTCCCGGTCAACATCACAGAGTGCTAAATCAGGCTAGCTCACTGCCTGAATAATGGCCGTAGCCTGAAGCGGAACGGCAACTTGTTCGTGGCTCTCCAGATTCTTGACCGCCACTTCCCCGTTCGCCAGCTCCTGGTCCCCGAGCACGAGAGCAAAGCGCGCACCCGCCCGGTCAGCGCCTTTCATTGCGCCTTTCAAACCGCGACCACCGTACGCCATGTCAGCTGAAATTCCTGCGGCACGGAGCTCGTCGATAAGCGAGCTCATCTTGCGGCGAGCCTCCTCACCGATTGCTACGCCGAACACCTCGACGCGACGATCCAGATTCGGGAGCGCCACCTCCTCAGCCTCCAACGCGAGCACTGTCCTATCAACGCCAAGCCCGAATCCGATGCCTGACAGATCTTGGCCACCGATCTGCGCCATCAAGCCATCGTAACGTCCACCTCCGCCAATTCCCGACTGAGCCCCAAGACCATCGTGCACAAACTCGAAAGTAGTCTTTGTGTAGTAGTCAAGGCCTCGCACCATCCGCGGGTTAATCACAAACGGAACCCCCATATCCTTCAGCGTCCCGGTAACAGTCTCGAAGTGCTCGCGAGACGCATCTGAGAGGTGGTCCAGCATCAACGGCGCATCGGCTAGAAGCTCCTGTACCTCCGGACGCTTGTCGTCCAGAACACGAAGCGGATTGATTTCCACGCGGTGCTGCGTCTCCTCGTCTAACGGGAGCTTCTTGAGGAAAGCTTGGAGCTTTTCCCGGTATGCGGGCCTGCAGGTGTGATCGCCAAGGCTTGTCAGCTCGAGGCGAAAGCCTTTCAACCCAACACTCCGGTAGCAACGATCCGCAAGTGCGATAATCTCCGCATCAAGCAAGGGGTCGTCGACGCCAATTGCCTCGACACCAACTTGCTGCAGCTGGCGGTACCTGCCAGCTTGCGGACGCTCGTATCTGAAAAACGGACCGGCGTAGTTCAGTTTCACCGGCAGATAACCCCTGTCAAGGTTGTGTTGGATCACTGCACGCATGACGCCTGCAGTCCCCTCTGGACGCAAGGTCACAGAACGCCCGCCACGGTCGGCAAACGTGTACATTTCCTTCGACACAACATCGGTAGATTCACCGACACCACGGGCGAAAAGAGTTGTGTCTTCGAAAACCGGAAGCTCGATGTGTTGGAAACCCGCAACATGCGCCTGTCGCACGAACTCATCGCGGACATAAAGGAACTTCGACGACGCCGGGGGCACGTACTCCTGCACTCCCTTTGGAGCGCTCAGTGCCTTGAACTTTTCTTTTTGGGGTTTCTTCGTATCACTCACGGGGACTGAGTCTAGCTGTTCTCCGTCGCTACCGCAGCCATGGCTACTGATTACGAGCCTCAAGGAGAAACGGGTTCGTGGTTCGTTCGTGCGCCATGGTTGTACCGGGCCCGTGTCCAGGCAACAACGTTGTCTCGTCAGGAATCGCCCAAACCGGTCCACACAAAGAGGTTTTCATTGCCCCTGGATCGGAGTGTGGCAGGTCAGTCCGGCCGACGGACCCCGCGAACAGCACGTCGCCTGAAAACATGACGTCGCCCATCTGATAGAGGACACTGCCGGGAGAATGGCCTGGAGTATGAGTTACATCAACCCTAAAACTGGCGATTTCAAGTGGCCCATCTGCGTCAAACGTGCGGAGGTCCGATACGGCCTCCATCGAAGCGGCGTCGAAAAGCTCGAGTGTTGAGGCAGGAAGACCGCGTCCATGATCAAGCATGAACGCGTCAGCTGCGTGAATAAATACGGGAACCTGGTACCGCGCAACATCTCTCGTATGGTCAATATGGCCGTGGGTAAGAAAGATGGCTACAAGTTGCAGCCCCTCTTCCTTGAGAAACGCAGAAACGACCTGGTGTGTTCCCATGCCGGCATCGACGAGGCAGGCTAGCTTCGCAGAATCATCGATGATGACGTAGCAGTTCGTCTGAAACGGTCCCGACGTAAAACCTAAGATTCGCAATGCCTACCTCGCCGTCTACCTAAATCTCTCCGACTAGGAAAGGGCAGCCTCGGCAGCCGAGTAGTTGGGCTCGTTGGTGATCTCCTCGACCAGCTCGACGTGCACCACGCGATGATCGGCGTCAGTCACGATGACCGCGCGTGCAAGCAATCCCTTGAGTGGCGTTCCGTCAAGCGTGAGGCCGAACGCCGTGCCGAAATCAGAGCGGAATGCAGAGAGCGCCTCTACATTCTCGATGCCCTCTGCCGCGCAGAAACGCTGCTGAGCAAATGGCAAGTCCTTGGAGATACAAAGCACTGCAGTGTTTTCTGCAGATCCCGCGAGCTCATTAAACGCTCGCACAGACTTTGCACACACGTCAGTGTCTAGTGATGGAAAAACGTTAAGGACCAGGCGCTTCCCCTCGTACTCGGACAACTTCTTTTCAGAAAGATCGCCCGCGACTAGCACGGCGTCAGGAAGGGCGTCGCCTACCTTAGGAAGAGATCCAGATGTTTGCGATTCATTACCTTGAAAAAATACCTTTGCCATGTCCACGACCCTACATGAACTATCGGAAGCGAGCAGTCGCAAAAAACACAGCAAAATACGACAGGTACAGTTACACCTGCTAATATTTCCCAGTCAACTAGTCAGAATAGAGGTACTACGGTGAGCAATAGAGAGCGCGGTCAAGAAGCCCTTAAACATCTGGAGCGTGAATTGAATTCACGCGATCGAAAGCAGAACTCAAAGCCCTGGTCGATCGCGGCGCTTTCCGCAGTTGTAATCGTGGCGCTAGGCGGCGGCATCTACTTCCTGGCGAACCAGGACGGCGACAGCACCAGCGAAGCACAAAGCTCGGCTGAAGAAACCACCGCCCCAAGCGAATTCGACGCCAACAACTACGAGGCAATCGCGACGAAGCGTGCCGAAGCACTCCCCGCCTCAGTCTCGTGTGAATACACCCCCGATACAGCACAGGGTGACAAGAAAGCAGACCTGCCGAAGACCGACAACGTCTCTACGACAGGGACCGTCAACGTCGAGCTCGACACCAGTGCAGGGCCGATTGGTATGGAGCTCGACCGCTCTGTCTCGCCGTGCACTGTGAATGCGATCGAACACCTCGCCTCTGCTGGCTACTTCAACGATACCGTCTGTCACCGGCTCACCGATGGCGACGGCCTTAAAGTACTGCAGTGCGGTGACCCGACCGGCGTAGGCAGCGGTGGCCCTGGCTTCCAGTTCGCAAATGAGTTCCCGACTGACGAAGCGCTCAAGGCGCTCAAGGACGCGCCTGCTCCTGACGGAGTGTCCCCCGAGGAAGCAGAGCAAATGAAGCAGATGGAGCTCCAGCAGAACCCTCAGAAGTACGCGCGCGGCACCATCGCTATGGCGAACGCCGGTTTGGATACCAATGGGTCCCAGTTCTTCCTGAACTACGGTGATTCAGTGCTGCCTCCGCTGTACACCTACTTCGGTCAAATCTCTGAAGAAGGTTTGAACACCCTTGACAAGATTGCTGAAAAGGGCGTCGAAGGCGGCGGCCAAGACGGCGCACCAGCCGAAGAGGTACGCATCAAATCGGCAACCGTAAAGTAACTACACAGTTGCCTCTCAGCTGCACAGGAGCAGTTTTCAGTCTATTCAAAGTCTTGCAAAACGTCTGATAGCCAACTAGAGTTTGCACTCGTACATTTGTCAATCCCGTCAGATTGGAAAATTCATGAACTTCCGTAAAAGTATTCTTGCAGCAGCCACTGCTGTAGCTGTCGCAACTTCTGGCGTTGCTGCTGCTGAGGCTGCAGAAAGCACCACCCCAACCACCACGGCCAAGCCAGCTTCGAACACCAAGACTGAGAAGGCCCCGACGGTGAAGAACACCACCTCCAAGAAGTCCACCACGAAGCAGGCTCCTAAGGATCAGTCGAGCGACGAGGGCTCCTCCGTCAAGGACATGTCCCCATCTGAAATCCGTGACTGGATCGCAGTGTTCACCGCCGTCATCGGTGCGCTCGGTACCCTGTTCGCATTCCTGGACAAGTACCTGCGCAAGTAGACCGCTGGCTAGGTGCCACACTGGCATCTCCCACTAGCGCACCCAAGTGGGGTAACCCGTGATCGGGTTACCCCACTTTTTCTATACACCGACGCGGTAGACGTCGAATACCCCTTCAACATTCCGGATCAGATTCATCACAGAAGCGAGCTGCTTCGTATCCGAAACCTGGAAGCTGAATCGAATCGTGGCAATACGGTCTTCCTTAGCTTGTGAGGAAAGCGATAGAATCGCCAATTTTTGTTCAGACATTACCCCCGTGAGTTCCGCGAGGAGGCCGTGCCGGTCAAGAGCTTCCACCTGAACGGTCACGATAGAGGTACCCGCAGAGCCGCCAGCGCCGGACCACGAAACCTCGATCAACCGCTCTGGCTCTTGCCTGAGCTTGTTCGCGTTGGTGCAATCTGTGCGGTGCACCGAAACCCCTCCACCGCGGGTTACGAACCCGAAGATATCGTCGCCAGGAACCGGCTGGCAGCAGTTGGCAAATTTGGCCATTACATCCGGGCTGCCCTGCACCAAGACTACAGGGCCATCGCCCGAGGGTTCTGGTCGGATGATCTTTGAATGGGGCGTCCGATCCGCCAGAAGATCTGCGGCGTCTTCGACGTCACCAAACTGGTCGACCAGCATTTTTGCAACATGCCGGGACGAAACATTCCCAGCGCCGATAGCCGTGTACAGGGCATCTACATCGGAGTAACGCAGTCTGCGTGCAATATCACGCATTGACTCAGGCGTAAATAGCCGGTGAAGTGGAAGTCCGCTCCGCTGTACTTCCGCTGCCAGCGCATCGCGTCCGACTTCGAGGTGTTCCTCGCGCCGTTCTTTCGCGAACCACTGACGCACCTTTGTTTTCGCACGCGGTGAAACAATAAAGTCTTGCCAGTCACGAGAAGGCCCGGCATTCGGGTCCTTCGAGGTAAAAATCTCGACGCGGTCACCATTTTGCAGCTGTGACTCCAGAGCAACCAGTTTGCCGTTAACTTTTGCCCCCACGCATCGGTGGCCTACCTCAGTGTGCACCGCGTAGGCAAAGTCCACAGGCGTCGAACCGGCAGGAAGGTTGATAACATCGCCGTGTGGCGTGAAGACGAAAATCTGCTTGCTTGTCAGGTCGTAGCGCAGTGAATCAAGAAACTCATTTGGGTCTGAAGCTTCCTTTTGCCAGTCAAGCAGTTGGCGCATCCACGCCATCTGATCTACTTCAGCCTGATCTCCCTTATGCGATCCTTTCGTCTCTTTGTACCGCCAGTGAGCTGCAACACCGAACTCGGCGTTGTAGTGCATCTCGTGCGTACGTACCTGTACTTCGAGAGCTCGCCCGCTGTTCGTCATCACCGTCGTGTGCAGCGACTGATACACACCGAATCGCGGATTCGAAATATAGTCCTTAAATCGGCCCGGCATTGCAGAATACATAGCATGGACGACGCCGACCGCTGCGTAACAGTCGTGGAGATTATCGACGAGCACGCGAACGCCAACGAGGTCGAAGATTTCGTCGAACTCGTGGCCTCGAACAACCATTTTTTGGTAGATGGACCAATAGTGCTTCGGCCTCCCCATCACCTCTGCGTCGATCCCGTTTTTCTTCAGTTCGGTTTGCAACTCACGAATAATCTCTGCAAGAGCTCTGTCCCGCGAGGGCGCTCGGTCAGCAACTAACCTCACGATCTCTTCGTATTTCTTCGGGTAGAGGATCGCGAACGCGAGATCTTCAAGCTCCCATTTCACTGTCGCCATCCCGAGGCGGTGTGCAAGCGGTGCAATCACATCAAGGGTTTCGCGCGCCTTCTTCGCTTGCTTCTCAGGAGGAAGAAAGCGCATCGTGCGCATGTTGTGGAGCCTATCCGCAACTTTAATCACAAGTACCCGGGGATCCTCCGCCATGGCAACGATCATTTTCCGGATCGTTTCTGCCTCTGCCGACGCCCCAAGCGCAACCTTGTCTAACTTCGTTACGCCATCGACGATTCGTGCCACCTCAGGCCCGAAGTCGGCCGTAAGTTCATCCAGGGTGTAGTCAGTGTCCTCAACGGTGTCATGCAACAGTGCTGCCACCAACGTTGTGGTGTCCATACCAATTTCACCACAGATCGTGGCTACGGCAAGCGGGTGCGTAATATATGGGTCGCCTGATTTCCGGAACACGCCATCGTGAAGCTGCTCAGCCGTCTCATAGGCACGATTCAATAATGCGACGTCGCACTTCGGATGGTGCCGTCGATGAATCGATAACAGCGGGTCCAGGACCGGATTGCTACGGACCCGCACACCGCCAGTGAGCGAACGAGCAAGTATTGCGGACACACTTCGCATCGAGGGTGTATTCCTCTTCGGTGCTTTCTCTTGAGTCACAGTCCGCCTCCAAACTCTCCTATTGGTCGAGCACTACCACGGGAACATCTCCTAAGCGGCTTCTACCGTCCAGTCCTTGTACCTCGAGCATTACTACGTAACCAACAACGCTACCACCTGCGCGTTGGATTAAATCGGTTGCTGCGGAAAGAGTTCCGCCAGTAGCAAGCACATCGTCAACGAGAACGACCTTCTTCCCGTCCAGGTCAATTCCCGACGCCGGGATTTCCAAAGCTGCAGTGCTGTACTCGGTTTTGTATTCCTGTGTAATCACCGGCGGAGGGAGCTTCCCCTTCTTACGGATGGCGAGGATGCCTACGCCCATCTCGTATGCAACAGCTGAGCCCAGGAGAAAACCACGGGCATCCAGCCCGCCAACAAGGTCTGCTCCAAGATTCTCAGATACACGCGCCATTTCTTTGATAACAACCCGCAAGGCATGCGCATCTGCAAGCACCGGTGTGAGGTCTTCAAACAACACGCCCTTTTCGGGAAAATCTGGTACTTTACGGATCTTTTCTCGAAGCGCTTCCTTTGCGCTTTCAAACGTGTCCTTCGAATCGCCCATGGGTTTCTCCTTGGATAGCTTCATTTCTTTACTCATCAACGGACCATCGATCCATATTCCAGCCAATTCCCGACAAGCCTGTGTACATAACAACGTTTCCAACTCGCTGATCAATCGCGAACGAGCGAGGCTGTGCTGAAAGTGGCAGAATCGGAATCTCCCGCCAAAGCCAATTCTCTTGACTCCGCAATGCGTCGAGTTCCTGCACCCGATTGTTCGCAGCTGGGTACTCAACTTGAGAATCGATTGGCATCAAAAGCGCATCGACGGTGCCCTCTTTCTCTACGATCTGGCCTTGTTCGTCCATGGCATAGCCCGGCAACTCGGCCAACGTCGCTAGATTCTCCGACTGGTCGAGAACTTCAATACCCGCCGGTTCGCACTGTGCTCGGATCGTCTGAATCATTGCGGAGATCCGTGCCGACCGCATCGGCGTCGAGATCCGTAGAACACTGCCACTTGCTGCACGTGCCTTTTCGACGTCATACTCAGTTGCCGTCTCACCGACACTTTCAATTTTCGACGCCAGCGGGTCACTATGCGCAACTACTTGCACTGGAGCAGCTGCAACCTCTAGGCCCGACATCTTCGAGGAAGTTTGTGCGACTTCAGACGGATTCACACAGTGAGCAAGCGCCCTGCGCCGTTCTGGTTCTGCCCAGGGACCTGACTTGGCCATGACCAACGCGTCAGTGAGTTCCCCAACAACGCTGGTCACATCAACTGGTTCTCTCTCTGCGTTTACGTCGTACCAGTCTGGTGCTGGTTCTTCGAGGTTGCCGATTTTCAATCCGCCGGAGGCAACTAGTTCACCGGAATCTGCATTCCCCGGCCAGACCACGATCTTCTGCAGCGCTGGAGCATCACCGTAATAGGAATCATTAGCGACGAGGACTACTTCGCCTTCTTTACCAACACTCTCAATCTTGTACGGTCCGAAAGATACTTGAAGTTCAGGATCGTACTGCTTCAGGTCAAAACCGTGACGCCAAATATCTGCAATGCTTCGAAGGCTCATTGGGTCACGCACAGTAAGCACATCAACGAGCTCTTCCGCCGGCATTCCGACACGCGCTGCAACTGCGTGTGACGGCAAAACTGTTCCGGGTTCAAAAAGGTCGCGCCAACGGGCGCCACGGTTCTCCTTCATTGTGAGAGTGAAAGTTTTTGATCCGGGTTGACATGCCAATGTATCAGCGTCGTCGAAAAGAGGCATCCATGAACCGAAGAGCTCTGGTAGCTTCCCAGCTGTGAACGTCAACAGGTAGTCATTACACGTTACTGGGGTATTGTCGGAGAACACTGCAGCATCGGAGATGGTGTAAATCACCTGACGCCTGTCGCCGGGCAGCACTTGTGTCTCTACTAAGTCGGTATTAGGGATCATTTGCCCGTTGGGGCCCGGAACATAAACTCCGGGGTACAAACGACCAGATAGTTCTTGCGCCAACGTCGAGTGCCCCTCAGCGCTACCCGCGTTCACTGTGACCAGTGGTGCTTGTACCTGATAGCCAAACTCTTCGCTATTAGAGTTCGACGCTGGACCACCGTCGGAACACGCCGTTGCTAAAAACACGACAGAACATGCAGCAACGGCGCGTGAAAATACGCTACTCATACTTGGTTTACCTAGCGTGTCGACGGCCGCCAAGTGCTCATTGCCGGCGATTCGTCTCCATCGCTGCCTTCCACAGCACTACGAACCGGTGTATCAACGGTGCGCTTTGGCTTTACAGTGGCTTCATCGTCGTGGTCGACGATCTCACCGGCGCGGTATTTCTCTACTTCAACGTTGTGTTCCTTGTAAACGCGCTTGCGCTCCATAAGCGTTACCAGCAGCGGAGTCGCGAGGAATAGCGAGGAGAAGATACCTTCGATGACGCCGATCAGCTGGATCAAGGCGAGATCCCGGAGTGTACCCACACCGAGCATCCAAACTGCCACAATCATCAGCGCGACGATCGGGAGTGCAGAAATGACGGAAGTAGAAATCGAGCGCATGACCGTTTGATTCACTGCCAGGTTCGCTTCTTCAGCATAGGTAGAACGACGCGAGTCCAATACACCACTAGTGTTCTCCTTCACCTTGTCGAAGACGATCACGGTGTCATAAATGGAGAAGGTCAAAACGGTAAGCAGACCGATAATCATGGCTGGGGTAATTTCCAGCCCGAAGAGGGCATAGAACCCTACGATCAGGATGCCGTCAATGATCAATGCACCCATCGCCGCGATGGCCATCTCTCGTTGCAGGCGGACAGCCACGTACACGGCTGCAGCGACGAGGAAGACCAGCATCGCCATCAACATCCGCTTCGTGATTGTGTCACCCCACGATTCGGAAACAGTCGAATCACCAATTGCGTCGGCAGACACTTCCCCTTCAGCATTCTTGGTGTGATGCTTCTCAAAGATCGCCTGCCGCGCTTGGTCGATTTGTTCCTGGCTCAGATGCTCAGCATTAATCTCAAGCGTCCGGGCATCACCAGCACCAATAATCTGAGTCAGTTCAGGAGTGACGCCGGTCGCGTCAATAAATGTTTCCTCGACTTCTTCGGCAACGAGATCATCGGCCGGCATCGAGAGTTTGGTACCGCCTTCGAAGTCGATACCAAGGTTGAATCCACGGACCAGCATCGCAAGCAGCGAGATAACTACCAGTGCCATGGTGATCCCGTACCAGAGCTTACGGCGACCGACGAAATCGATCGCCGCATCGCCCGTGTACAGACGCTCCCAACGGCCGGGCTCCTCGACAGTTGGTACGACGGAAGCAACGGTTTCAATTTGCGATGACGACATTGCTACTTCACCTCAATACTTTCCGACGCGGCTTCTGCAGCCACGCCTTGATGAGCTTCCTCGCTCACGTCCTTGTCATGCTGCGCTGCAGCAAACACTTTGGTCATACCGTTGACAGCTGGCTTCGACCAGAACCGGGACCGGGAAGCGAACACCATGAGCGGAGCAGTGACCAAGAACGTCACTAGCAGGTCAAATACGGTCGTAAGGCCCATCGTGAATGCGAAGCCCTTCACATCGCCAACCGCAAGGAAGTAAATAATGACCGCGCCGATCAGGGTCACCATGTTACCGGTAATAATTGTATCTTTCGCTCGATCCCAGCCGGAGGCAGATGCAGAGCGGAAAGTCTTGCCCTTACGAACTTCGTCCTTGATGCGTTCGTAGATGACAACGAAGGAGTCCGCAGTAGTACCAATACCAATGATCAAACCGGCGACGCCGGAGAGGTCCAGCGAGTAGCCGATCCAGCGCCCCAACAGAACTAGCGAGCCGTAAACGAGAAGACCCGCAAAGAAAAGCGTAGCCAGGGAAATAAGACCATAGAGCCGGTAGTAGAAGAACACGAAAATTGCGACCAAAATCAGACCGACAATGCCTGCATAGAAGCCAGCCTGCAAGGATGCCAGACCAAGTGACGGCGGCACTGTCATCGCTGTACCACCAGGTTCGCCATTCTCACCCGCGAAAGAAAGCGGCAACGCACCGTAACGCAGGTTGTTTGCGAGGCTCTCAGCTTCCTCCTGAGTGAAGTTGCCTGTAATAGAGGTTGCGGAACCGACTGGGGTTGCGCCCTGAATGACAGGTGCGGAGATAATTTGTGAGTCCAGTGTGATCGCGATCTGCTGCCCGATCATCTCACTCGTCAGCTGCGCCCAGGTAGACGAGCCATTAAACTCGCCTGCCTGGCTGAAAGCGAAGTTGATCTCCATCTGGCTCGACTGCGGGTTGAATCCACCAGTGATCGAGCGACCAGTGTCGATCTGTTCACCGGTGAGACGCGGGCCGTCCGTATCAGTAACACCTGCGAGCAATGGCACCTCGCCGAGGAGCAGTACCTGGCCAGATGAAGGGTCACAGGCTACAAGTGGTGCTGCTTCGTCATCGGTCCCGGCCAATGGATCAGTAGGTTGCACGGCACACAACGCGCTCAGCATCGACATAGCAACGAATTGCTGGGTAGGGTCTTCAGACTGACGAGTTGCCTTGAGCATCTCAGCCTGGTCAGCCCTGCGCTCCGAGGACTCCACAGGACCATTCGGCTCAGGCAACGGTTTCGCATCAATAGCAGGAATCTCAACGGTTTGCCCCTGTTCGGCAACCTGCTTCTTCACCTGATCGCCAATCGCCTTGGCTTGATCCGCGGTCAAAACCCCATACCGGATCCAATCGTTCGCGGTCTTTGCGAAGACCTCACCAATCGAATCTGCGGAAGGTGCAGGCGGTTGCATTACCGGACGGAACAGCAGCTGCGAAGTCTGCCCAATATTACGTACTTCCGATGTGTCGTCGCCCGCGGCAGTGATCACTAGGGTATTGCCGTCAACGACGACAGTCGCGCCGGAAACACCCATGCCGTTCACACGCTTCTCAAGAATGTTTCGCGCTTCGTCGAGCTGTTCGCGAGTTGGCTCGTCTCCCTGCGGAACGAGGGTCACGCGAGTACCGCCCTGCAGGTCGATACCAAGCTTCGGGGTTGCGGACTTATCGCCCGTGAAAAATACTAATGAGTACACGCCAATGACGATGAGCGCAAAAAGCGCCAGCGCGCGCGCAGGCCACTTCCGCTTTGATCTCAACTCGCCGGAACGCTGAGTGTTCTTGGACACCGAGCTAACTCCTCTATTTCTACGTTATTTCACTGCCACACCCCGCTTTGCCCGAAACTTTGGGTAAAGCGGGGTGTGGTGCACATCGATTTATCGTACGTCATCAACTGTCATATCGGTAAAGACAGCTAGACAGCATTTGCCGTAACGCTGAGATGGACTATTCCGGACGTTGTTCCGAATCGTCTGCTGTAGGTTCCTGAACCGCGGACTCGACTGCCTCTCGCTTCATAATTCCGGCGGTCTCCATCTTGACGACAACACCAGGGGCAATTTCAATTCGAAGCGTAGCGTTATCTGCGTCAACAACGTCTCCATGAAGGCCAGAAACCGTCACAACATGGTCACCGGGCTGAATGGAGGACTGCATCTCCTGTACCTGTTGCTGACGCTTCTTCTGGCTTCGCATCATCAAGATTGACGGAAGCATGAACACCAATAGGACGAGCAAAATAAGGATGATTTCCATAGCTCTATATTGACATACTCCCAATTATGTTGAAACGAGTGCCTGTCCTGGAGCATCCGGTGGCGGATCAATTCCAAGGTGCTGCCAGGCAGCCGCCGTAGCAACGCGGCCACGACCAGTTCGTGCCATCAATCCTGCTCGCACCAGGTAAGGCTCGCATACTTCTTCGACTGTAGACGGTTCCTCCCCTACAGCAATTGCCAGTGTATTGACGCCAACAGGTCCCCCACCGTGGCCACGAATGAGCGAATTCAGGACCGCTCTGTCGAGCCGATCAAGCCCGAGGTCGTCAACGTCAAACACCTCCAGCGCAGCACGCGCCGCTTGAATATCGATTCGTCCGCTGCCATGCACATCTGCCCAATCACGAACACGTCGCAGCAATCTATTCGCAATACGCGGAGTTCCCCGTGAACGTGAAGCGATTTCGACTGCTGCCTCCTTGTCGATCTCAACTTGCAAGATCTTCGCAGCACGTTCGACCACGTGCCTCAAGTCAGTAACCTCGTAAAACTCCATCTGTGCCGTAAAACCGAAACGATCCCGCAACGGACCAGTGAGCATACCAGCGCGAGTCGTTGCACCGACCAGGGTGAACGGTGGAATCTCAAGTGGAATTGACGTCGCCCCGGGCCCCTTTCCAACAATGACGTCAATACGGAAGTCCTCCATTGCCATATACAGCATTTCCTCCGCAGGCCGTGCAATACGGTGAATCTCATCGATAAAGAGGACATCGCCTTCCATAAGATTCGAAAGCATCGCAGCGAGGTCACCAGCACGTTCAAGCGCTGGACCAGAGGTCATCCGCAAGGAAGTTCCGAGTTCCTGCGCGATGATCATCGCCATCGTTGTCTTTCCTAGCCCTGGCGGACCGGAAAGCAAGATGTGGTCCGGTGTGACGCTGCGTTGACTAGCACCCGCGAGTACAAGACTGAGCTGCTCACGCACTTTCGGCTGTCCGATGAACTCATCAAGCGACTTCGGACGAAGAGACCTCTCAATATCGTGTTCATCACTATGCGCATTGACACTGACGGGAGCCCCATCGGGACGTGAAAGATCATCCGGCAACTGGAATACGGTTTTTTCAACATCTGACATGAACCCCACCTACTTTTTCGATAGCGTCTTCAGCGCTTCGCGCAACAGATTCGATGGATCAGTATCCGGTTGTTCCGCAACGAGAGGTTCGACGACAGTCCGTGCACTACGCTCGGTGAATCCAAGCCCAACCAGTGCTTCTACAATCTGCTCACTGATGCCTGAGTCTGAAGCAGCCGGAGCCGTTGCTCCGTGGCTCGCTTCGCTGCCCGTTTCAAACAAGCCGACAACCTTATCTTTCAGCTCCAACACGATTCGTTCTGCCATCTTCTTACCGACGCCAGGAATCGTTTGAATCTTCTTCGCGTCACCACTCGAAATCAATTCGGCCAGTTCCCCAGGCCCAAAGACTGCCAGTGCTGCCATCGCCAGCTTTGGCCCTAGCCCACTCACGGTTTGAAGCTTGTGAAACATAGACCGCGAGTCCTCATCCGCGAACCCATACAAGGTCATACCGTCATCGCGGACCACCAGACTGGTGACTACATCCGCATGCTCACCACGAGTTAGGCGACTGAGCGTTGGTGGCGTCGCTAAAAAGCGATACCCAACGCCCCCGCAGCCAATAACAGCATGATCGAGGCCAATCGAAAGGACGTCACCGTGGAGGGAATCAATCATGAACTAGTTCTTTCTCAGTTTTTCAATAGCGGAAGCTCGGGCAAGCAACGGGGCTCGCCAGCAATGGCAAACAGCGATGGCCAACGCGTCTGCAGCATCTGCTGGCTTTGGTGGCTCGCTCAGACCAAGAATACGTGTAATCATCGTAGTCATCTGTTTCTTATCAGCGCGCCCATTACCAGAAACCGACTTTTTTACCTCTGAGGGCGTATACATGTGCACTGGTATATCGCGCTCTGCAGCGGCGAGGACCATTACCCCGACGGCGTGGGCAGTATGCATCACGGTGGAAACGTTACTGCGTTCGAAAATTCGCTCCATCGCAACCACGTCGGGCTTATACTCATCCATCCAGTCGCTTACCGACTTCGAGATCCGCAATAAACGCTCCGATAGTTCCACATCGGAAGGAGTGCGCGCTACACCGACGGCAATCGGTATGACCTGACGCCCTCTCCCCGCTTGAACTACCGAAAGGCCGCATCGGGTCAAACCAGGATCTATGCCCATTACCCTCAGACCTTGGAGGTTCACCGCGCTTCCTTCCGCCGAATATTGTACTGGCACATATGTTCTACCATAGTCTGAAAAAGAACCACCACTCGCCGCAACGAATGGTGGTTGAAAAACAGACTACGCCTTACAAGTCGAGCTCGGCTGCGATCTCGTCAGGAATAGACATGTTCGAGTACACATTCTGTACATCATCAGAGTCTTCGAGGGCATCAATCAGCTTCAGATTCTTTTCAGCAGCAGATGCATCCAGTTCAACTTCCACGTCAGCACGGAAGTCCTGCTCAGAGCCCTCAACCTCGATACCGGCCTCCACTAACGCCTCGCGGACTGCGGCAAGGTCGGTCGGCTGACAGGTAACTTCAAACTCTTCGCCAAGATCGTTAACTTCTTCTGCACCAGCGTCAAGTACCGCCATCAACACATCGTCCTCGGTGAGCTCCCCTTTCGCCACCGTGACGACACCGACGCGATTGAACATGTAGCCCACAGAGCCGGTTTCACCAAGATTGCCACCGTTCCTGGTCATTGCCGTACGAACCTCAGTCGCTGCTCGATTACGGTTATCCGTCAGGCACTCGATCAACAGAGCGACACCGTTCGGGCCGTACCCCTCGTACATCACCGACTCCCAGTCAGAGCCGCCGGCTTCCTCGCCCGATCCACGCTTACGCGCACGTTCGATGTTGTCGTTCGGGACCGACGCCTTCTTCGCCTTCTTGATCATGTCATCAAGCGTCGGGTTGCCTGCTGGATCGCCGCCACCAGTGCGAGCTGCAACCTCGATATCTTTGATCAGTTTCGCCCAGAGCTTGGAACGCTTTGCGTCGTTCGCGGCCTTCTTATGTTTAGTAGTAGCCCACTTTGAGTGGCCAGACATCCGGTATCCCTTCGCTTAAAACGGTTGACTATTGGTAATTGAACGTCAACCTACTATACGCCCGAACAGGTTGAGCTGCAGAACCGCGAGCAAGGTTCAGCCGCTAAAGGGAAAGCGAAGCGAAGGCTGGCAGGGCTGCGGTCCCACCCAATCGAAGAAGCCTTACGGCGGGCCGTAGCCGTAGCGAACGAACATCCCTGACAGCGTCGTTATAAAACCGCAGTGCAATTGCCACACGAGTATCTGCAGCGTCAATATCAGCGGGAAGCATCGACCCTTGTCTCTCGATGTGTTTCCGCATTTCTTGTTCGGACTGAAGTCGTTCCTCTACGTCAACTGGAGTCAAACGCAATGATTCGATGATCCGGCACTCCTCGCGCATTTCCGGATACAGTGCGGCAATGACAGCACAGCGTTGGTCGAGCGCAGCTTGAAGTGCGTCGCGTGAACGGTCGAGACGGATATGGAGGCGGTGTAGCCGTTGCGCAGTGAAATATGCCCAGGCAAACAGCAGCGTGATTACCGCTGCGAACACCACTAGGGCGATAGTTGTCATGCGAGTGTCACCTTCTCACCAACACTTACTGCTTCGTATACAGCCATAATCTGAGCAGTCACTGTCGACCAGTCATACTGCGCGGCTCGCAGTTGCCCTCTTCTGCCCATCTCCAGGCGCAAAGCAGCGTCGTCAATCAAAGCCTGTAACGCCTTTGTCAACTCGGCAACATCACCTACAGGAAAAAGAATCCCGGCAGGGTCAGGTGATTCTGCATCACATACCAGCGAAAAGGCCTCTAGATCACTGGCCACAACGGCGCAGCCCGCAGCCATCGCTTCCACGAGAATGATGCCAAACGATTCGCCCCCAGTGTTCGGAGCGACAAATATATCCGACGCCCCCAGCAATCTCGCCTTTTCCTCCTCGCTTACGCGACCGACGAAGTTCACTCCTGGAATCTGCCGAGGCTCCCCGCTTCCGATCACCGTGAGTTCGACTCGTCCTTCAAGGTGATCGAACGCTTCGAGAAGCAGCGTTAGCCCCTTTCTTGGCTCGTCGATACGCCCCAAGAATGCGATTCGAACAGGCCTGACGGAGCTCAACGGCGCTAGCTTCCGGGCGGCTACGAACTTCCGAGTGTCCACTCCGTTCGGGATAACGATTGGATCGGCCCCGATCTGTTCAACCTGCCACCTCCGAGCAAGCTCGCTTACTGCGATACCCCCGCGGATCTTTTCCAAATATTTCCGCAAAAACGGCAGTGCAAGCTGCAAAATGCGAGACCCAGTTGTAGACGTGTGGTATGTAGCGACGATCGGTCCCGAAGCCAACATAAGCGCTGCGAGCGAATAGCTAGGAGAATTGGGCTCATGGATGTGCAATACATCAAATTCGCCATCACACAGGAATTCGCGAGTAGTCGTAAAAACTTTAGGGCCGAACGACAGGCGCGCGACAGAGCCGTTATACGGAATAGGTAACGAACGCCCGCCTTTCTTTACAAACTCGGGAAGAGGCGTGTCATCACGCGCAGGCCCGAGCACTTTCACTTCATGCCCTTGACGCAAAAGTGATTCAGCTAAGTCAAGGATGTGCGCTTGAACCCCGCCTGGTTCGTCGAAAGAATACGGGCACACGATACCAATTTTCATCCCTTCGCTACCTTTTTCTTCCGGTCTGCGATCCAAAACGGCTGAAGCACATGCCAGTCTTGTGGGTGCTTTTTGATTCCGCGCTCAAACCAGCCCGCAAGCTTTTCCACTTTACCTTCTACGGAATCTGCAACAATCGGCGGCGATACGCTAGTCACCCACCCATCCATGCTGCCTGAACTCTCAAAGGCATTGTGTACTGCGAGCAGTGTCGCACCAGTCTTCTCCGCTAATACTGCCGGACCGGCGGGCATTGTCGTCTGCTCTCCAAAAAATGCTACCGGCACCCCGTGCCCACCGAGATCACGATCTGCCAACAAGCAGACAATCCCTTGTTTGTACAGAGCTTCCTCGAGGAGCTGCATTGGAGGTCTCGACGCACCACGCGAAGGAATCACCTGGATTCCTAACCCACGTCGAAATTCCAAAAACGCATCGTAGAGCTCTTCGGGCTCTACCCGCTCCGCGACCGTCGAAAAGCTCCCGTATCGGTGAGCAAGCCATGCGCCCGCAAGATCCCAGTTCCCCGAGTGTGGTAATGCGAGTACTACACCCTTGCCTTGTTGAATCGCATACTCCAGATGCTCAATTCCTTGTATCGATGCAGAGAATTGCTTGTGAAACCGTTCGTTCGAGATTACTTTCTGCAGGCAAAAGACCTCGAGCCAATACCGCATGTATGACCGCATCGAGTTCTTCACAAGCGAACGCGTGACGTTCTCAGGTCCAACCACACGCGAGAGATTCTTACGAAGTTGCTCCGGTAACCTCCCATTGCGAGAGTAAATGTCGGCGACGAACATCATCAGACGGTAGGCGATACTGTAGGGCAGCATTGATAGCAGCTTCCACCCCATCCAGTAGCTGCGATATACGCACTCATCCTTGAACGTTTGCATGCGCGCTTCGGTCCTAGCGCGACCCAAACGTTTTAGCTCCTGCTGGCGCGGCAATCTGCCGCTTGGATGCAGGATCCTTCGCTGCAATAACGAGTCGCTGCGCAACCGTATATATCGAGCCGAAAAACAGCAGCCAAAGCCCGCATTCAATGGCGTACGGCACACCGAAGCCTTCCAATCCCAGCGCGACAAGCGCGATGAGAAGACGCTCAGGCCGCTCAACCAGCCCGCCGACAATCTTGATACCCCCGGCCTCCGCGCGCGCCTTAACGTAACTAATCACCTGGGAGAGTACTAGTACCGCAAGGCAAACTGCGACATGCGCCGGAGAAGCTTGATCTACGTACACCAGCCAGAACACGATGGCACCGAAGAGCGCTCCGTCAGTAATCCTGTCACAACTTGCGTCAAGCGTAGCTCCGAAAGCAGTCCCTCCCCCGCGGAGACGGGCCATCGTGCCATCCACCATGTCAAAAGCCGCGAAAAGGCCACTCAGAATAGCTGCCAAAACAAGATGGTCAGTTGGAATGAGCACGACGGCTACCAACACAGTGAGCGCTGTTCCACCAAGCGTTGTCCAATTCGGTGTTAGACCAGCTTTAAGCAATGCAGTGGCGACCGGTTCTACGACAACAGCAGCAGGCTTTCGTCCATGAACACTGAGCATCTGCCTACTCCCCTCCAGTCTGTTGAGCCGCCACTTCTTTCCAGCTCTCTGCTAATAGTTGGCGCGTTTCACGCAGCAGCTGCGGAAGCACCTTGGTGCCAGTGATGACTGTCATAAAATTTGAGTCCCCTGCCCACCTCGGGACCACATGCACGTGTAGGTGATCTCCGATAGAGCCTCCGGAGGCCCTGCCTAAATTCATGCCAACGTTTATCGCTTCGGGGTCTGATACCGCCTTGAGAGTTTTCACTGCGAGCGTTACGAACCTCATAAGCTCGGCTGATTCCCCCGCAGTCAGGGCTTCAATCTCCGCCACCTTACGGTACGGCACGACCAAAATATGCCCAGCGTTATACGGATAAAGGTTCAGCACCGCGTAGACGGTCTCCCCTCGAGCCACGATGAGCCCCTCTTCATCGCTCATCGAAGGAATCTGCACGAAAGGATCACTTGACCCCTTCTCATCGCGTGGCGTTGACGCGATGTACTTCGAACGGTACGGCGCCCAAAGACGCTGAAGTCTGTCTGGAGTACCAACTCCAATGTCCTCATACATTTCTGAGCGCCTCTCTACTTCTACTGGTCAGCCTGGCGCTGTTCAACCAGCTCTTTCGTTGGTTGTTCGTTGAACTTTTCGTCCACCCAGTTGGTGATAAGTTCGACAGCCTCGTCGACGCCGACTCCATTAATTTGGGTGCCGTCGAGGAAGCGGAAGCTTACAGCGTTTGCCTCTACATCACGCGCGCCAGCGAGCAGCATGAACGGAACCTTGTGAGTGGTGTGCGTCCGAATCTTCTTCTGCATCCTGTCATCGGAATGGTCGACCTCAGCTCGGATGCCGCGCGCCCGCAGCTGCTGGATGATGCCGTCAAGGTGTCCAGCGAAATCGTCAGCAACGGGGATACCTACAACCTGGTGCGGTGCCAGCCAAGCCGGGAATGCACCGGCGTAGTGCTCAAGCAGCACGCCGAAGAATCGCTCAATTGATCCAAAGAGCGCACGGTGAATCATGACTGGTCGCTTCTTGCTTCCGTCTGAGGATGTGTACTCAAGATCGAAACGCTCAGGCAGGTTGAAGTCGAGCTGAACCGTGGACATCTGCCAGGTACGACCGATGGCGTCGCGAGCCTGTACGGAAATCTTTGGACCGTAGAACGCTGCACCTGCTGGGTCCGGAACAAGCTCGAGCCCAGACTTGGTAGCAACTGATTCTAGGATGCTCGTTGAACGCTCCCAGATATCATCATCACCGATGTACTTCTCGGGATCCTTGGTGGACAACTCCAGGTAGAAATCATCAAGCCCATAGTCTCTGAGCAGAGAAATAATGAACTCCAACACACTCGTCAGCTCGTCTTCAAGCTGTTCCTCGGTGCAGTAGATATGGGCATCGTCCTGAGTAAAACCGCGTGCACGAGTCAGGCCATGCACCACGCCGGACTTCTCGTAGCGGTACACGGTACCAAACTCGAATAGTCGCAGCGGCAATTCACGGTACGAGCGTCCACGTGAATCGAAGATGAGGTTGTGCATAGGGCAGTTCATAGGCTTGACGTAGTAATCGACTGCCTGTTTGGTCACATTGCCTTCGTCGTCGGTCTCGCCGTCGAGCTGCATCGGTGGGTACATGCCGTCGGCGTACCAGTCCAGGTGGCCAGATTTTTCGAAAAGCTCACCCTTCGTCAAGTGTGGGGTGTTGACGAATGAATAGCCTGCCTCGAGGTGACGCTGGCGGGAGTGTTCCTCCATCACCATCCGGATAATTCCTCCATCCGGGTGGAATACTGGCAAACCAGACCCAACTTCCTCCGGGAAGGAGAAAAGATCGAGCTCATTGCCAAGACGACGGTGGTCACGCTTCTCTGCTTCTGCAAGCATCAACATGTGCTCATCGAGCTTTTCTTTCGACTCCCAGGCGGTGCCGTAAATACGCTGCAACCCGGCGTTATTCTGGTTGCCACGCCAGTACGCAGCTGACGAACGTGTCAGTGCGAACGCCGGAATGTACTTAGTAGTTGGCACGTGAGGCCCGCGGCACAGATCGCGCCACTCGACTTCATTCGTCCGTGGATTCACATTGTCGTAGTGGGTGAGCTCTCCGTGACCGACTTCAGTAGCTTCGTCCGAGTCAGGGTCCACGTTTCCCTTGTCCTGCACGAGTTCAAGCTTGTACGGCTCATCAGCTAGGTCCTCTGCTGCCGCTTCAGCCGACGGATAGACTCCACGAACAAACTTCTGGCCCTGCTTGATGATCTTCTTCATGCGGCGCTCGAGCAGCTTCAAGTCTTCTGGTGTGAACGGTTCAGCCGCGTCGAAGTCGTAGTAGAAGCCACCCTCAATGGCTGGCCCAATTCCTAACTTCGTCCCCGGAAACTCAATCTGCACTGCTTGCGCCAACACGTGAGCACACGAGTGGCGAATCACGGACCGACCCAGCTCAGTGTTCGCGGTGACTGGAGTTACTGTGGTGTCTACATCCGGCGTAAATGACAGGTCCTTCAACGACCCGTCTTCAGACTGCACGCAGACAACCGCCTCCGGGCCCTTATTCGGCAGCGACAATTCGCGCATCGCAACCCCGGCAGGAGTGTTCGCCGGGACCGTGAAAGCCTGGGCTGCAAGGTGGGTTTGGTCGTTATTCGTCATGTTCGTGCGCTCCTTTGCGCTTCAATGAGGTACGTCATACCTGGACGCACCCAGCTGGATTCGTACAAGCTCGCCGGAACCTTTAAATATTGAGGTCGGCAAACATGGCAAAAATCATACCGCGTTCACTACGCGAGTAGTGACTCGGCCCAGAAACTCGGAGCACCATCTTGCGCCTGCGTGCCCGGTGGTATCCAGTACACCGCCGAACCAATGTGCGTGATCCATTCATTCAGTCGGTCAGCCTCATCGAGCCTTTTGAGGACCGGAGTGAATTGCGTATCTGGGTTTTCCTGAAATGCAATGAACACTAAGCCAGCGTTGGACAGCTGTTCTTGCCCCGGCTCAGGCGGCAAATTGTAGTTATAAGGGCGCCGTTTAAATTTCTGCTCTGGGTGCCCTTCAGGCGCCATTGACCTGGCAACGTGCGAGTTTCTATCGACCTTTGGCAGGCCATATTCGTCCCGCGCTTCCAGATCTACCGGAGTGAACTCTTCGCCGCCCGAAAGGGGTGCTCCGTTGTCTAGCCTGCGCCCGACGGCCTCTTCACGGGATGTCCGGTCGAGCATTTCCCAGGTGTCAAGGTTCATCGCTATTCGACGAACCACCATCGACGTTCCACCTTCAAACTCTGCAGCGCCTTTTGCCCACACCTGGGCGTCGTATTCCTCATCAGTGTGAGGGTTTACCGTGCCATCAATCTGTCCAAAGAGATTCCGTGGCGTGGTTCCTTCGCGGTGTACAGCAGGGTTATTCATGAACCCTTGCTGCACCCACGCGGTAGCTACATAATCGACGCCAGCTCGCACCATATGACGCATCGCCCATGCGCACATCAGTGGGTCATCTGAGCAAATCTGCAACACCACGTCAGTCTGGCCCCAGTTCCGTGAAAGCTCGTCTCGCGAGAGCGCCGGAATGTCGTGGAGCCACGACGGTTTGCTCTCAGGCGCGGCGATATCAAAAAACTTCTCTCCCAACCCCACGGTAATGGTGAGGTTTGCGGGGTGTTCCGTCATCTCTGGTTCCAGGCTTGCCAACGGGTTTTCGCCGGCTGTCAACGCACGGGCATCCTCAGTCCACAGTCGCATCAATCGAGCAATCGCAGGCTTATCGACGCCATCTTTAAAATTGAAACCAATCAGATTTAGTGAGGACTGTTGAGGCGTCGAAATGCCTGCCTGGTGTATGCCGTCAAACGGAACCGTTGCTGTGGCAAGGTCTATCGCAGGCTCTTGCTGAGCATTCACCACAGCATCGCGGCTTTCCGCGCAAGCTGTGGCTGCCCCGGCGGCAGCAACACTCAGAGTCCCGGCGAGAAAATGACGACGGTTGACAGGCATTCGACTTTCCTTCAATTAGTGGTTGTGGCCTTCACCCATGGACCCATGTTGGTGCCCCTGGAGCTCCCCGTGCTCACCATAGTCTTCGTCACCCGGAAGCATAGAGCGAACGGCTACGTCTGGAATCTGCTCCTCAGTTCCGTCGGCGAACTCAAGCGTTACATCGACCACGTCGCCTGCCGGAATTGCAGGGTCGAAGCCCATGATCATGAAGTGGTCACCGCCAGGCTTGAGCTCATATGTCCCACCGGCGGGGATCTCGATGCCACCTTCTTTCTCGCGCATGACTCCATCTACCACCTCGTGGATCTCGTAGGTGGCGTCGCCAAGTGACGTAGTGAAGCCAACGATGTGAATGTCCTTGTCAGAGGTGTTGTGCAGCGTACCGAAGAACCCGGTCATGGACTTTCCGCCTTCCGCACCGGCTTCTGCTTTCGCACGAATAGCCGCGGACTCAACGCGGATATCACCTTCGCCCTGAAGCTTGTCATTGTCTGGAGCAGCAGTCGTAGTGGACTCCACGGTTGTTGTCTCTGCAGCGGTTGGCGCAGATGTCGACGGGTTTTCCTGCGATGGCGAGCAAGCCGTCAGGGCAAAAGCGGCGACACCAAGTGCCGAAATAGCTGCAGTGCAAATGTTTTTCATATTTCTCCTTAATCGTTGCTAAAAACTTGTGTATGTACTGGCTCAATCTTTGCTCAAGGAGCCGCGACGCAGTAAAAGTGCCGTTACAGCACCGAAAAGAAGCAGGATTAGTCCGCCGACAAAAATCCAGCTAAAGGAACTGGATGAAGAACCGCTCACTTCTCCGGTTGGCACGGAATCTTCCATAGTTTCATCGACAACTTGTGAACCTTCCGGCGCATATGTAAACGTTGTCATCCCTTTAGTGGCGTGCCCATCTGAAGAGACAATCTGAAATCCGATCCGGTACTCTCCTGGCACTTTGTCACCAGATTCGCGAACTTTCTCTGGAAGTTCAAGGGACACAAATCGTCCGTCGAGCACTGGCTCTCCAGTAAAGAGGATCTCGTTGTCCGATACCCGCGACAGCGCGAACGTGTTGAAGCCTTCCTGGGGTTGACCCGAGAACTCCAACGACAGCTCTTTCGGAAACTCGGCTACCACGGACCCGTTTGATGGATCTCCCCCAATAACGGCATCATGTGCCTCCGCTGATCCGGCCGACGCAGAAGCTACACATACGGCACTCAATATAGCCCATGCCGTTCGCTGTACCCTTTGTCCTGCTTTGGGCATACGGACCCCTCCTACAAAATGAACTGACTTTAAACCAGTACAACATTAGTCGTAACGAATGGCGGATTAGTTCCCCAGCATGCGGCTTAAGGGACATTTTGTGTGTATAAATCTGTCCGGTTTCCTGGGATGACCTCGCCTAACAGGCCGATATGGTTTCCCAAACAGTTCCATTCGCCCGTTTCGAGAAATCAACACCGAATACCACCACACCTGTGGTATAGGCTCCGACCGTGGTGCGGTAAGGCCAATTGCTATGGCAATCACAAACCGGCCGTCTTGCCCACTATGCGGCCACACACTGATAAAAAACGGAACCACAACCGCAGGCACACAACGCTGGCGCTGCCCGAACTGCAACGCATCCACAATCAACCCCCGCGCCCGCACCAACGATGTACGCCACTTCAAAATCTTTCTCGACTGGATCCTTTCCGGGGAACCCGCAGACCGCGTCGCTCAACGACACAAGGTGACCAGACGCACCTTAACCAGATGGTTTCAACTGCTGTGGTTTATCACCGTGCCCAACATGACAGACCCATATCGCGTCTACGACCAAGTCTTTATCGACGGCACCTACTTCCACAAGAAATGCCTGCTCGTTGCATGTACCGACACACACGTCATTGCCTGGCACTGGTGTTTGCGGGAAAGCTCATCGGAGTACCTCAAACTCCTCGACAAGATCGCCCCACCGCTAATCATCACCACTGACGGCTCAGGAGGAGCCTTAAAAGCAATCCGGAGTAAATGGCCCCACGTAGCCATCCAGCGCTGCCTAGTCCACGTACAACGCAACACGTTTAGCGATATCAGTAAAAACCCGATCCACCCAGCACATAAAGCAATCCGCAAGCTTGGCTACATGCTCGTCAACGTTGCTAATACCGACGATGCCGCACGGTTTATCGCAGCCGTACACACCACCCGCATCACCTTTGACGACTGGCTCAAACAACGCACCTATCGCCGTGATATCCCCCAAGGTCAAGTACCAACATGGGTCAATGACACCCAACAATGGTGGTACACCCACCGCAATGCACGTCGTGCACTACGCAGGTTTGAAAAACTCATCCAAGAAGACCAACTCTTTGTCTTCCTCGCCCCACCAGAGGGCGTGACACAAGATGTAAAAGCCACCACGAACCTGTTAGAAGGCGGGATAAACAAGCAGCTCAAAGACAAAGCTGGCCAACATCGTGGCATGTTCGATGAACATCAACGCATCACCATGGACTGGTGGCTATACATGCACACGCAAGACCCGGTACCGCCTGTTGAGCTTGCCCGGCACCAAGACTTCGGACGCGTCGGTGAGAAAGCCGCACGAGCTGCGTGGGCAAAAGAAGAACTACAACGCCGCGGTCACCTGGATGGGCGGCCGAAAGAATTCGATACCGGCATTGATCATCAGTGGAACCCCAGCTTAGGCGTGAGAAAAGGGTGGGCTGGACGCAGCTAAACACACACAAAATGTCCCTTATCGCGACACGCCGTAAAAACACACAAAATGTCCCTTAAGCCCCAAATTGAGAGACACAGAAAACTAAAGAGAAAGGGATGCGAAGATGGAAATTCAATCTTCGCATCCCGTGGGTGTGGTTACTTGCGCTAACCGTTGGATTCACCCGCGCTTCTGAAGCAGTTTGGCCGCTCCTTCAGAATGCTCTCATGTAGTGTGTCCCTCGCCACCCTCCAGGTCCTCAAACACCCTGGAGGGTGGTTCTATTTTGCAACACAACAACACATCACAACACCATGTTTTGTGTTGTACTCATTGTCCCCCTGACATGTCCCCCTGTCAACCGAAACCCCTCAATGCTCTGTCCCTTCTCGGCTCGCACCGATACTCTTTGAAAAAGTTCCCGCGCTCGGGAACCATTTTGGATTTCGAGCCCACTCCGGTCGACCGACGCTGCCGTTTCCCCAGTTCGCGACGCCTGTCCATGAAGATCGTTCCCCGCATCACGGTTCTCGGGGGAACTTTTTCGACGGGCGGGGGCGGTAAGCCGAGCGGCAGGCAGGGCCGTAGGGGCTACACACCCCGGTACCCTGGCTGGTATGTATTCGATGGAGCAGATGCGATCAGGTCAGTGGTACCTCCCCGGCGGCGAGGAGGCCGACGCCCAACACGCCCGGACGTGGGAGTTGATGCGCCAGGTCAACGCCCTGGGCAACACCGATCAGCCGCGGGCGGAGGAGCTGTTGCGGCAGGTGTTTTCCAACAGTGAGCACGTGCCGGGACTGTTCGCGCCGCTGCATGTGGAGTTCGGGCTGAACACCCGGTTCGGCAAGGGGTGCTTCATGAACTTCAACTGCGTCATCCTCGATATTGCGGAGGTGACCATCGGGGACGGGTCGGTGTTCGGGCCGGGCTGCCAGCTGATTACGGTGGGTCACCCGGTTGAGGATGCGGCGAAGCGGGCTGAGGGGTGGGAGATCGCGAAGCCGGTTCGGATTGGGAAGGACTGCTGGTTCGGGGCGGGTGCGATGGTGATGCCTGGCGTGACGGTGGGTGATCGTTGCGTGGTGGCCGCCGGCACGGTGGTGACGAAGGACGTGCCAGATGACTGTTTGGTGGCGGGGGTGCCGGGCGTCGTGAAGCGAAAGTTTGCGCAGGATGCCTGAGCACGCGTTTGACCTGGGCAAGATTGGGGAGGGGCTGCCCGTCGCGAAGGTGATTGGGGAGCTGCCGCGCACCGGGCCGCTGGTGGTGGAGGCGCCGCCTGGGACGGGTAAGACGACGCTGGTGCCACCGGCGGTGGCAAATGTGTGTGGGAAGACGCTGGTGACGGCGCCGCGGCGTGTGGCAGTGCGTTCGGCGGCGAAGCGGCTGGCGGACCTGGATGGGTCGCGGCTTGGGCAGCGGGTGGGCTACTCCATTCGTGGTGAGCATCGGGATGGTTCGCTGGTGGAGTTTGTGACGCCGGGTGTGCTGCTGAACCGCCTGTTGCAGGACCCTGGCCTGGAGGGCGTCAACGCGGTGATCATCGACGAGGTGCACGAGCGTGGCCTGGACACCGACCTGGTGCTGGCCATGTGCATGGAGACTGCCCTGCTGCGCGATGACCTGTACCTGTGCGCCATGTCGGCGACGCTGGACGCGCACCGCTTCGCCGACCACATGGGCGCCGAGGTGCTGTCCACGGAGGCGGCGACCTACCCCGTCGAGGTCACATATGCTCCGCACGCTGGGCGGATGCAGGGTTCGCGCGAGTTCTACCGGCATGTGGCCGCCCTCGCGGAGGCGCCGGAGCGCACCCTGGTGTTCGTGCCGGGGGTGCGGGAGGTGGAGCTCGTCGCCAGCTTTCTTGACGACGCCACTCCGCTCCACGGCCGCTTGTCCTCCGCGGAGCAGGACGCCGCGCTCTACGGGGATGCTGCGGTGGTGGTGTCGACGAACGTTGCGGAGTCCTCGGTGACGGTGCCGGGTGTGCGCCGCGTCGTGGATGCCGGGCTTGCCCGGGTGCCGCGGCGGGATGCCCGCGGGATGACGGGCTTGGTGACGGTCTCTGCGGCGAAAAGCAGTGCGGACCAGCGGGCGGGCCGCGCCGGTCGCCTGGGGCCTGGCACGGTGGTGCGGGCCTACTCGGAGGCGGACTACCAGCACTTCCAGCCGGATGTGGCGCCGGAGATCGCGACGAGTGACCTCACGCAGGCGGCGCTGCAATTGGCGGCGTGGGCGTCGCCAGACTTGCCGCTGCTGGACCCTCCCCCGGCGCACCACTTGGCCGCTGCGCAGGAGACGCTGCGGCTCATTGGCGCGCTGGACGATCAGCACCGCATCACCGCCCTCGGCGAGAAGCTGGTGCGCATGCCGGTGGATCCGCGGCTGGGGGCCGCGTTGGTGAAGTTCGGTTCGGGCGCGGCGGACACTGTAGCCAAGCTTGCCGACCAGCCCGCGAAACGCCTGGCCAGGCTGGTGCACAAGTCAGCGCCGGTGCCACCGGGCGACGTGATCGCGGCGGCGTACCCCCAGTGGGTGGCCAAGCGCGACGGGGGCGAGTACCTGCTTGCCTCAGGAACGAGGGCGCGGCTGGACGTGCCGATCGGCGCCCCGGAGTGGATCGCGGCCGCAGAGGTGCAGCGCACTGCGCGGGGTGCGGTGATCCGCGCGGCGGAACCGCTTGCGATGCCGCAGGAGCGCGTCGAGGAGCACGTGCGCGCATCACTGGTGGACGGGAAAGTGCGCGCACGCAGGGTCAAAGCCATCGGCGCCATCGAACTGAGCGCCACCCCGATCCGCCCCGAGCCCCACGAGGTGGAAGAGGCACTGCGCGACATCAGCTTCGAAGATTTCGCGCTTGATAGCGCCGCCCTGGCGCTTAAGCAGCGCCTCGACTTCCTGCACGCCACCATCGGCGAGCCGTGGCCGGACGTTACGAAGGGCGACTACTCGCTGGAGGTGGCGCAGTTGGCCAGGGGGGCGTCGATAAGAGAGCTGGACATGCGGCAGGCGCTGATGCGGCAACTGCCGTGGCCGGAGGCCTCAAAGCTCGACGAGCTGGCGCCGACGCGCATCGCGCAAGGCAAACTCGACTACTCGACGGGCCGACCCGTCGTGCGGCTGAAACTGCAGCTGGCGTTCGGGCTGGCGGACTCGCCAGTGATTGGCGGGCAGCGGGTGCTGTTCCACCTACTCTCCCCCGCGGGGCGCGAGCTGGCGGTCACTGACGACCTGCGCAGTTTTTGGAACGGGCCCTACCAGGACGTGCGTAAGGAGATGCGTGGGCGCTACCCGAAGCACCCGTGGCCGGAGGACCCGTGGACGGCGACGCCTACTGCTCGGACGAAGCGCACGCTGAATAAATGATGCCACCGCCGACTAGGCCAGCGACCGTCAGCACCGACGCGATGCCGAGGTCCGCATTGCGGCGGTTGTACTGGCGCGGTTTGAGGTGAATCTTGACTGGCTGTGGCAGGTTCGTGATCTGCAAGTTGATGCTGTCCTGCACCGCAACGATTGGTAGCCCCATTTGGGTGGCGAAGCCGAGCGGGATCAGTGCCAGCAGCGGAATGCCCACTGCCAAGGAAGTCTTGGAACACTTCGGCGTGATCTGCTCAAAACCGAGCGGCTTCAGGAAGTCCGGCGCCACGCCTTCATCCGTTCCCGGGTTCGCCACAGCGACTCGGACCGGGATGATTTCCGTGGATTCGTCGCCGTAGTGGGCAACGACTGGCCACTGGTAATCGCCAGGATCGACGCCAACAGATGGCGTCAGCTCGATGGAGCCATCGGCTTCAGAAAGGTGTGCCCAGCTGGGGATACTCGTGCCGCTGTACCAGGCTTGGCCCCTCGGCAGCGGTGGGGGTAGTGTTTCCGTACTACCGATAGTTACGGTTGTAACGGGGTAATTGCCCTGCACGATCGCCTGTCCGTGCGCAGTTTCTACCGCCACGGCGTGTGGGGAGGTGCAGGCAAGCATGACTGCACACGCAGCTGCTGTAATCCGGCCACGCATGACCGACCTCCTTCGACGCTTCACGGCTCTCATCATAAGGTAACTTATTCTCCATGACTAATGCCCAATCACACACGGTGACCATGTGGACCCTGGTGTCGCTCATTATTGGTTCCACCATTGGCTCCGGCATCTTCGCCTTGCCGCAAAATATTGGCTCCGTGGCGAGCCCCGGCGCAATGCTCATCGGCTGGGTTATCGCCGGAGTGGGCATGCTCTCCATCGCGTTCGTGTTCCAGATCCTGGCGCGGCGCAAACCGCACCTGGACTCGGGCGTATACTCCTACGTGCGCGCTGGCCTCGGCGACTTCATCGGGTTCACCTCTGGTCTGGGCTACTGGTTGGGTTCCGTGATGGCGCAGGTGGGCTACGCCACCCTGTTCTTCTCCACGGTGGCCTACTACTTCGCCCCGTTGAATAACCGGTGGGTGTTGGCCGCGGCGGTATCCGTGATGACGTGGGGCATCTTCATCATGCTGACCCGCGGCGTGAAGCAGGCGGCCGTGATGAACGTGGTCACCACGGTGGCCAAGCTGGTGCCGATCCTCTGCTTCATCGTCCTGGTCGCCTTCCTCGGCTTCTCCTGGGACAAGTTCACCTTGGACTTCTGGGGAGAGGGCTCGACGATCCCGTTCTCGCAGCAGCTGCAGGGCATCATGCTCTACACGGTGTGGGTGTTCATCGGTATCGAGGGCGCCTCCGTGTACTCGAAGCAGGCGAAGACCCGCAAGGACGTGGGCCGCGCGACCATCATCGGCTTCCTGTCGGTGCTGTTGCTGCTGGTCTTAGTGTCCACGCTGTCCTACGGCGTGCTCACTCAGGAGGAGCTGGCGGCACTGCCGGAGAACTCGATGGGTGCCGTGCTTGAGGCGGTCGTCGGCCCGTGGGGCGGCGTGTTCATCTCTATCGGCCTGTGCCTGTCGGTGCTGGGCGCGTACGTGTCCTGGCAGATGCTGTGCGCCGAGCCGATCGTGCTCATGGCGAACGACGGCCTGCTACCGCAGTCGCTCGGCGTGGCCAACAAGGCGGGCTCCCCGTTCCGCGCGCAGCTGATCTCCACCGTGGTGATCCAGCTGTTCGTGATCATCTTCTTCGCCAACGAGACGTCCTATAACGCGATGGTGCAGCTGGCGACCATCATGTACCTGCTGCCGTACATCTTCTCCTCGCTGTACCTCATCCTGCTCGCGGTGCGCGGCAAGGGGCTTAACCACCCGAACGCGGGCGTGCGTTTCGACGACTCCGGTCCTGAGGTCAGCCGCAGCGACAACCAGCGCCACCTCATCGTCGGCGCGGTCGGTTTCGTGTACTCGATGTGGCTGATCTACGCCGCCGACCCGGTCTACGTGCTCTTCGGCGCGCTCGCCGTGGTCCCGGGCATCATCCCGTACGTGTGGACGCGCATCGCGAACAAGGAGCGCCTCTTCAACAGCTTCGAGTGGGTTGTGGTGGCGATCGTGATCGCGGGCGCTATCGCAGCCGTGGTCGGCCTGGCCAACGGCTCCCTGCAGCTCTAGTCAGCTCTCAGCAGCTCTAATCGTTTCGGCGGTCCGGGTCCACAGCTAGCTGTGGCCACAGGACCGTCGCGGTATTTTCGGCGTGCCGCTCGGCGGAGGCCTCACTGAACGCCTGGCGCATAACAATGCCGCCGAGCAGCATGCCCACGAAGGCGTACGGGTTGATGTTCGGGTTATACAGGCCCTCGTCCATCCCCTTGCGGATCCCCTCCACCATCCGTTCGAGGATTTCGGTTTCAAGGCGCAGACGCCACTGCGACACGAAAGGCTCTGCGCTGGCGATGATGGAGCCGATCAGCCGCACACCCAGCGTCTCGTCGAGGTAGCGCTGCAGGTCAATCATGTATTTTACGAACTCAGCGCGCGTGGTGGGGAGGTAGATCGGGATCTGGAGCGCGATTGAGTCCAGCGCCGCGGTGATCATCTCGCGGCGGTCAGCGTAGCGGCGGTAGATCGTCGTCTTTGCGACGCCACAATCCGCCACAACCTCGTCGATCGTTACAGAGTGCAACCCGCGATCGCGGGCGATGCTGAGCACCGACGCGAAAATTTTCTGCTCGGTTGCCGCCCTACGAGCCGGCCTAAGAATCTTCTGCTGCTTTTCCACGCCGCCATTATTGCATGAATTCTTGCCACCCAAGCCGCGCGCATAGAACAACTACGAGCGTCAATAAGGCGATTCGGACCAACTTGGACCCGCCCTGCAGCACGGTGCGCGCGCCGAGCTGCGCGCCGATCACGTTCGCGATGGCGAGCGCGATTGCCAGCGACCAGTCCACGTAGCCCCCGGCGATGAACACGCCGAGCGCGCCGATGTTCGTCGCGGTGTTGACGACCTTTGCCATCGCCGCGGATTCCAGGAAGGTCTGGGAGAAGATGGCCGTGAACGCCATGATGAGGAACATGCCGGTGCCGGGGCCGAAGACGCCGTCGTACCCACCGACGAGCAGGGCCACCGCGACGCCGAGCGCCACCCGGCGCGGCGTGATGATGCGGTTGCCCTCCGACCCAAACGAGGGCTTACACACCACGAAGATGCCCACTGCCAGCAGTAACACAATGATGAGTGGGCGTATCACGGAGTCGCTGACGAGCGCGACGGCCAGCGCACCGCCCGCGGAGGCGCACATCGCGGCGAGCGCGAAGCCCCACGTGCAGCGCGGAACCCCGACCTTGCGCACCATGGTGACCGCGGCGGAGGAGGTGCCGGTGAACGCCGCGAACTTATTCGTCGCCAGGACAGCGGCGGCAGGCATGCCGGTGGTGGACATCAGCACGGGGATGAGCACCAGGCCACCGCCGCCGATGACGGCGTCAATCCAGCCGGCGGTCAGTGATGCAATCAGCAGGGCGACAATCATGCACTAAAGAGTAATATCAACAGCCATGCTTCGTTGGTGTGTGGTCGTCCCGGTGTCAATCGCGCTTGGTTGGGCTTTCAGCGCGCTGCACCTTCCGGCCGCGTGGATCCTGGGGGCGATCGTCGCATCGGGCGCGGTGGCGTTGCGCAGCGGGCGCGACCTTCCCATCAACGAGCTCCTGTTCACGTGCACCCGCGGCGTGATCGGCGTACTGGCGGCGCTGCCGCTGGTGGGCATCCCCCCGAAGACGCTGTTGCCGTTCCTGCTGCCTGGCCTGCTGGCTGCGGCGAGCATGATCGGGCTGGCGTACGTGGGCGGCGCGGTGCTCGCGCGCAAGGGAATCTCGCAGGAAACCGGGGTGTTGTCGCTGCTCGCGGGCGGTGCGTCGCTCATGCCGGTCATCGCGAAGGAGATTGGTGCCGACGTCCGCTACGTCGCCCTCACGCAGTACCTGCGCCTGCTGGTCGTGTCGATGACGCTACCTGTGGTGGCGGGGCTGCTCACTACCAAGCACGCCTCCGCCACGGAGCATCTGGAGCCCTACTGGTGGATGTGGTTGCTGGTGCCGGCGCTGGTGGCGGTTGGGCAGCCGATCGCGAAGGTGCTGCACATCCCGAACCCGTCGATTTTCGGCCCGATGATCGTCACCGCGGTGGTGGGCTCGTTTATGGACGTGGTCATCGTTCCGCCGGAGCCGCTGAACATCGCGGCGTTCTTGTGCATTGGCTGGGCGTGCGGCGGCGGCCTGTCAGTGCCTGCCCTGAAGCAGTTCTCCCGCCTGCTGCCGATCACGATCGTCTACATCGCTGCCCTCATGGCAGCCTGCGCCGGACTGGGCTGGCTGCTGGCGCTGTGGCTGAACATCAGCTTCTACGAGGGCTACCTGGCCACCACGCCAGGCGCACTCGAGACGGTGCTGGCACTCACCGCGGAGGGCGGGGTGGGCCCGGCGGTAGTGGCGGTCCAGCTGATCCGCCTGATCTGCATCCTGCTGTTCGCGGGTTACCTGCCGAAGTTGGTCAGTTGGCAGAATCGCAAACGCAACGGCTAGCAGGCTAATCGTGGTGGTTGAGCACCTCGTGGGCCAGCATGTCCATCGGCATCGACCCGAACTTGAGCGCCTTGTCGTGGAACTGGCGCAGCGTCATGCCCTGCTCCAGGGCGCTGTCGCGCAGTGAGCACCAGTCGCGGTAGCCGATGGCGTAGCTCGGTGCCTGGCCCGGCCAGCCCAGGTAGCGGTCGAGTTCGAAGGCGATGTGGGACTCCGGCATAGCGGAATTGTCGCGCAGGAACGCCTTGGCGTAGGCGGCGTCCCACACGCCGGTGCCGTCCGGGGTGGCCTTCTTGAGGTGGACGCCGATGTCGATCATGACGCGGGCGAGGCGGAGCCGGCGGGCGTCGAGAAGCCCCATGCGGAAGCCTGGGTCGTCGAAGTGGCCGTGCTCCCCCATGAGCTCCTCGGCGTAGAGCGCCCAGCCCTCGCCGTGTGCGGAGTTCCAGCACGCGGTGCGACGCCACAGGTTGAGGTCGTTGCGCTGCATGAGCGCGGTGCCGATCTGCAGGTGGTGGCCCGGGATACCCTCGTGGAAGACGGTGGTGAGCTCCTGCCAGGTGTGGAACACTTCCTGGCCCTCCGGCACTGACCACCACATGGTGCCGGGGCGGATCAGGTCGTCGGACGGCGGGGTGTAGAAGATGCCGCCGGAACCGGCGTGGTCAATCGCGCACTCTACCTTGTGCAGGCCCTCCGGGATGGTGACGTCAACGCCGTCGAGGTCCCGCATGACCTGCTCGTTGACGGAGTTCATCCACTCCAGCAGGGCGTCGGTGCCGCGCAGGGTGTAGCGCTCCTCCTCGTTGAGGCGCTTGTACGCGCCCAGGATGGTGGCGTCCGGGCCGTAGAGCTTCTGCGCGAGCGCGCGCTGCTCAGCGACGGTTTCCTTCAGCTGCTCCTTGGCCCAGGTGTAGGCCTCGTCGAGGTTGATGCCGCGGCCCAAGAAGAACTCGGAGAAGAGTTCGTAGCGGTCGCGGCCGACGGCGTCGTCGTGGCGGCCGTGTGGCGCGAGCTCGGTGGACAGCCAGGTGGCCATCTCGTCGAATGCAGCCTTCGCCTTTTCGACGACGGCCGAGTCCTCCGGCAGACCCAGCTGGTCGAAGACGCTGTCGTCGTCGGTGAGGTCGCCGCACTGCTTGATCACGGCTTCGATCTGGCGGTACGCAGGCACATTGCCTGCCGACGCCGCCTCCGAAAGCGACGCGCGATAGCCCGCGAGCGCCGCCGGCACCTTGGACAGGCGCGCCTCAATGTGTTCGAAGTCCTCCTTGCTCACCTTCGGCATCAGCGCGAAGGAGTCGCGGATGGTCTGCACCGGCGAATCGATGTTGTTGAGCTGGCGCAGGTCCTCGCCCTGGTGGTGCAGCTCCAACTTGAATGCCATCCGGTCGCGCAGCAGCGAAGCGGTGAGATTGTCGACGTCGTCGAAGTCGTCTTCGTCGTCGGAGGCGTCCGTGGAGTCGTTGAGCGCGTCGACGTCGGCGACGACGTCACGGATGCGGTCGGCGACTTCGCCGTAGTACTCGGGGCTGAAGTCCTGCAGGTCGCAGTCGTGGCCTTCGAGGCCGATCTCCGTTGCCAGGGTAGGGATCAGCTCGGCGAGGTCGTAGAGAAAGTCTTCGCAGGTGGCGTCGAGTAGCGAAGGCTCGCGTTCTGACTGGGATGCGTGCTCCTCAAGCAAAGGATTGGTCATGGGTAGGCAGTGTAACCGAGGGACACGCTGAATGTGCACCTCTACACCCCATACAAACCGCATTGTCTACCGAGACGGCCCACTCTAGCTCGATAACTGGACAAAGCGGTCTACTACCGGTACATATATTCACATGCCTGCGACACGGACAGCGTTCCATCACCCAACAACCCCCGCCGCCAAGTGCCTGCACCTCATTCGCCTGCAGGAACAGTGCGTGCGACGAGACCTGATCGCAGCCACCGGCCTCTCGCAGCCCACCATCACCCGCGCCGTCACCGCGCTGGCAAACTCCGGCTACATCGTGGAACGCGGCGACCTGTCCGAGTCCACCGGCCGGGGCAGGCCCACCATGCCGCTCGAGCTCGGGGAACCGAACTCGCTGTACGCCGGGGTGGCCGTCGGCACCTTGAGCACCTACATCGCGCTGTTCGACCTCAAGGGGCGCACCCTGCGCAGCATCGATGTGGACATCCCCGTCGCACACATGAGTCCGGATGACTTCGTGCAGCACATCATGGCCGGGCTACACCGCCTCAGCGCCGGGATGGGCCGCCCGCTCGCAACCGTCGGCGTGACTACCTCGGGCACCGTCAACGAGGACGGCGAGGTCACCGCGGCAAACCTCGGCTGGCACGGGGTGCCGATCCGCCAGCAGATGCGGGAGCAGTTCGGCGTGCCCGTCGAGGTCGTCTCCATCAGCCAGGCGATCGTCGGCTCGGAGATGCAGTCGAGCCTGGACATCGACACCCCGCCGGTGATGGCGCTGTTCGCCGATGACTCGCTGGCCTGCGCAATGTCCACCCCGACCGGCGTGATGGCCATCGACGTCGCCAGCGATCACCTGACCACGCAGGGGCTCCTCAACGCCATCGGACAGTCGGCAGTACAGTCACTGCAGGAGGTCGTCGCGCTCGCGGAGCAGCAGTCGGCCACGCGCCAGGCGCTCGACCAGCGCGCACGCGGCCTCGGCTCACTCGTGGCCACGCTTGCCGACGCCCACACCCCCAGCACCGTCGTCGTCGCCGGCAGCGCCTTCATCGACGACCCGCAGGCGCCCGCCACGTTCGCGCGCACGGTGGTCAGCGAGGCCGAGCGCGCCCCGAAGCTGCGCATGATCCCTTCGCACCGCGAGATCGTGCGGGACATCGCGCGCGCGGTTGCACTGGATAAAGTGCTACGTGAACCGCTCTGTCTAGTTTAGATTTGACGCGTTTCTAGAGGATAGGTGTAGAATTTAGCTTCGTTTAATACCGATTAGTCTATAAATCTACACCTGGAGAACTTCATGCACCTTCCAAAGTGGATGACCGGGTTCGGCGCCCAAGTGATCGCCGGCCTGATCATCGGCCTCATCCTCGGGCTCATCGCCGCGGCCAACGACATCACCTGGCTCAGCGAGACGCTCAGCTGGGTCGGCAGCGCCTATGTGCAGCTGCTGAAGCTACTCATCCCGCCACTCGTGTTCACCGCGGTGGTCACCTCTATCGCGAACCTGCGCAAGGTCACCAACGCCGCGCGCCTTGCCTGGCAGACCCTGCTGTGGTTCGCCATCACCGCGTTCTTCTCGGTGATCATCGGCATCATCGTCGGCACCGTCATGCAGCCCGGCGCGAACTCGTCTGTCGACGCCTCCTCCGCCGCCGAACCAAGCGGCTCCGGCTCCTGGCTCGGCTTCCTGAACACCGTCATCCCGTCGAACTTCTTCGGGCTTGGTGTCAAGGTCTCGGAGACGAGCGCCTCGGTGAACTTCAACGTGCTGCAGATCCTGGTGATCTCTCTGCTCATCGGCGTGGCCGCCATCAAGGCGGGCAAGGCCGCGGAGCCGTTCCTGCAGTTCTCCGCCTCTTTCCTGGAGGTCATCCAGGTGGTGCTGTGGTGGATCATCCGCCTTGCCCCAATCGGTTCGGCGGCGCTCATCGGTAAGGCCGTGGCCACCTACGGTTGGGAGGCTCTGGGCAATCTCGGCCAGTTCGTGCTGGCGATCTACGTGGGCCTCGCGCTCGTGATCTTCGTGCTGTACCCGGCGGTACTGGCCGTCAATAAGGTGCCGGTCGGTGGCTTCTTCCGCCGCGTGTGGCCGGTGACCACCCTCGGCTTCGTCACCCGCTCCTCCATGGGCGTGATGCCGGTGAACCAGCGCACCGTCGAGGAGTCGATGGGCGTGCCGCGCGAGTACGCGGCCTTCGCCATGCCGCTCGGCGCGACCACAAAGATGGACGGCTGCGCCTCCATCTACCCGGCGATCGCGGCCCTGTTCGTCGCGCAGTTCTACGGCCTCGACCTGGGCGCGACGGACTACCTGCTCATCGTGATCGTGGCCGTGCTCGGCTCCGCGGCGACCGCGGGCACCACCGGCGCGACCGTCATGCTCACGCTGACGCTGTCCACCCTGGGCCTTCCGCTGGCTGGCGTGGGCCTGCTGCTGGCCATCGAGCCGATCATCGACATGGGACGTACCGCCGTCAACGTCACCGGCCAGGCCGTCGTCGCCGCCATCGTGGCGAAGCGCGAAGGCATCCTGGACGAAAAAATTTGGGACGCCGCAGAAGACGGCGCCCCAGCTCCCCAGCGAGGATAGCGATGCTACTGCTCGTCCGCTGCCCCACCACTGGTGGCGCGCAGCGCGCCGATCACGAGATCTAATGCCGCGCGAACGTTTTCTACGCGTTGCGCGGTTTCTTCATGCTCGCGGTCGCGCAGCATGCCGTCGATCAGGATGTCCTGTGTTCCGGCAGCCATGAAGCGGGCCGTGTCGCGCAGCGTTTCCTCCGTCAGAGCAATTTCTTCGCCTGACTCGATCTGGGTGTAGATCTTCTTCAGGTAGGCGTCCGCCAGAATGTTGCAGATCTTGTCGTTGAGATGGCCGTGCACCGAGGAGTTGATCAGATGCTTGACCGCCTTGTCGTAGCGCTCGAGGTGCTTCACCAGCCGCGCCACCTGGTCCGGGTACGTTTCGTCGATCACGATGTCGTCAACAAACGACTTGTACGCAGGGAGGCAAATGTCGCAGGCTGCGGCCAGGATGAGCGCGTCCTTGTCGTGGAAGTGCTCGTAGCAGGCCTGGCGGCTGACCTGCGCGTACTTCACAATCTGGGACAACGAAAGCTCATCCACCCGGTAATGGAGCAGCAGTTCCTTCGTTGCGTTCAGTAACGCCGTGCGCGTACGAACCGCGCGCGGGTCCATACTAAGTTCACGTGGTGTCATGAATGCAGGATACCTCACTGAGGCAAGCTCATTGCCCTACCGAACACTCCGAACACGCTCATTGCGCGTTTGACGGCTTCCTCGTAATTCTCGGACTCAGTCGCCGACTTCATAAAGATCGAAAACGCGCCGGAGCACAGGTAAGAAGCCACGTCGGCAGCTTCCTCGTCGGTCATCGGGACGACCTCGGCGCGCATCGCCGTCACCATGTCGTGCAGCATTGGCATCTCGGGCGTTGTAAAGCAAGCCATCAGCGTGGCGTGGGCCGGGCCGTTAATCACGTGGCTCAAGAGGCAACGAACCTCGGCGAGCTGCGAGAACAGCGCCTCCAGCGCAGGAGGCATCTCGCCGGTCTTCTTATACGTCTCGATGTAATCGTTCACCGCCGGGGCCAGCGCGCGCTGGATTGCTGCCTTGACGGCGGCGTCGCGGTCCTTGAAGTGCTCGTAGAAAACCTGGCGGCTCATCCCTGCCGCGTTCACAATCTGGGACACCGTGATGTCCTCAACCCGGTGCTCATTCAACAACTCGGTAGTTGTCTTGATGATCGCGTTCCGCGTTTTCACAGCGCGGGGGTCCTGGCTGAGTTCTCTTCGAGCCATACGACACCAACTCCTCTCTGGATGCCCACAAAAGCACCTAATATGCCAGACATGAACCTACATAGCGCAACAGTGGATCTCTTACGAACCCTTATCCAAAATACGTGTGTCAACGACCTTACCCCAACTTCGGGGGGAGAATACCGCAACGCGGCCACGCTCGAATCGTTTTTCGACGGCGCTCCCGTGCGCATCCAAAAGTATGAACCCACAGATGGGAGGGTGTCTATCGCGTTTACCATCGAGGGTACCGACCCCTCCGCGGAGCCCCTCACGCTGCTCGGCCACACGGACGTAGTGCCCGTCGATAAGGAGCAGTGGACGCACGACCCCTTCGGCGCCGAAATTATCGACGGCCGACTCTACGGCCGCGGCGCCACCGACATGCTGTACATCACCGCCGCGATGGCCGCCGCCACCCGCGACGTGGCCCTGAGCGGCAAACGCCCGCGCGGCACACTGACTTTCGTGGGCGTGGCGGACGAGGAGGCGCGCGGCGGGCTCGGCGCCGGCTACCTCTCGCAGCTCGACCCGGAGCCGTTCAGCTGGAAGAACTGCCTCTCCGAGGAGGGCGGCTCCCACCTGCCGGTGCGCGACGGCTCGGACGCGATCGTCGTGGTGATTGGTGAGAAGGGCGCGGCCCAGCGCCGCCTCGTGGTGCGCGGGGACGCCGGCCACGGCTCCGCCCCGCACGACCGCGACATGGCCGTCACCAAGATTGGTGAGGTTGCTCGCCGTATCGCGTCGGTGCAGCCCTCCGTGACCACCGAGCAGCCGTGGCCGGACTACATCCGCGCCTGGAAATTCGACCCCGAGACCGAGGCCGCCCTGCTGCGCGGCGAAGGCTACGAGGCGCTCGGCGACCTGGCGCGCTACTCGCACGCCATGAGCCACCTGAGCATCGCACCGACGGTGCTGCGCGCGGGCGAGGCCATCAACGTACTGCCGTCCATGGCCTACATGGAGCTGGACATCCGCCCGCTGCCCGGCCAGAGCCAGGAGTGGATCGACGAGCAGCTGCGCACGGCGCTCGGCGACCTGGCCAGCGAGGTGGAGATCCAGCACCTCATCACCGAGGACGCCACCATCTCCCCCACCGACTCGCCGCTCTATCAGGCGATCTGCGAGACCTACGCCGAGTTCTTCCCCGACGCCGTGGTGGTCCCAACTATCGCCGCCGGCGGCTCGGACCTGCGCTTCGCGCGCCGCAAGGGCGGGGTGGGCTACGGATTTGCGATGCACGCCCGTGAGCGTCACCTGGGTCAGGTGCTGGATTTGCTGCATGGCCACGACGAATACGTGGATATCGAGGACGTTCACCTCACCGTGGACGCCTACCGCAGCCTGATTCGGCGCTTCCTCGACGCCTAACCGGGTGTGACAGATGGGGCTGATGTGACATACTGGCGGCTATGAAAATTCGCACAGCTGCACTCACCGCACTCATGGCCGCCACCGTTTCTACCGGCGTGGCCTCCGCTGACGCCATCGACGACGCCCTGGCAAAGCTTCCCGCAGGCCAGATCTCCTGCGATCAGGCATCCCGCTACTGGACCAACGACGCCGACTTCAACGCCAAGAAGCGCCAGGCCCAGACCATCGCAGCCTTCGACCGCCGCGGCCCGCAGATCCAGGCCGCGCTCGGCCGCGTGGAGGAAGCCGCCAACCGCTGCGGCCTGCGCGGCACCACGGGCGCGCCTGCAAATAAGCAGCAGCCTGCCCAGCAGAACGCGCAGCCAGCGCAGCCTGCCCAGCAGAATGCCCAGCCGGCCCCCGCACCCGCACCGCAGGGCACACCTGTGATCACGCTGGCACCCGCCAACGTGCCCACCTTCGACATGCCGGTCGCGGGCGCGGTCACGCTGCGCCTGCCGGACCTGTCCGTCATTGCCCGGGAGCTGCTGGCCAAGTACGCACCGGGTTCCTCCCTGCCGTTCTAGGCCGTTCTAGCGGTTAGACAGCAGACCACTCGTAGCAGGTCTCGCCCCCGGACGTGATGCGCACGCCCGGCGCGGGGTCGAGCCAGGCGGTCACCGTCGCGCGCTCCGAACCGGATTCGAGCGCCACGGTGATCGCCTCATTTGTTTTGTCGGTCACCTCGAGGGTGGCGGTTTCGAGCCAGCGGTGGCGGCGTCGAAAAGCGATGAGCTTCTTGTGCTCCTCGAAGATCCACTGCCCCAGACTCGAAAGCTCCGCGGGGCTGGCTGGCAGCGGCGGGCGCACGGGGTCGTCGGCGGCGAACCCCTCCCCGCGCAGGCCCTCGAAGCCCTGCTCATCGCCGTAGTAGATGCTGGGCATGCCGGGCAGCGCCATGAGCAGCGCCGTGGCCACAAGCGCGCCGTCCTGCCCCACCTTCGAAGCAATCCGGTCCACGTCGTGGTTGCCGACGAACGTGTTGGGCACCATGTGCTCGCACAGGTCGCGGTGGCGGCCCAGCGCGTGGTCAAGCTCCCAGAAGTTCACGTCCTTGATGGAGGACCACAGGGCCTTCCACAGCTCGTATTGAGTGACGGTGTCCAGGGTGCCCGCCGCGGCGATCTCGGCGTAGTCGCCGTGGATGACCTCGCCCAGGAAGAGCGCGTCCGGGAAGCGCTCGCGCACGCGCGCCAGCACGGTGCGCCAGAACTCCGGCGGCACCGAGTACGCCACGTCCAGGCGCCAGCCCGTGATGCCGCGTTCGAGCCAGTAGCACATGACGTCGGTGACCAGGTCCGCCACGCGCGGGTCCTCGTGGTGGAGGGTGGCCAGCTCGCCGTGGCCTTCCCAGTCCGTGTCGCCGGCCAGGCCCTGCGCCACCAGCGGGTGGGTGCGCGCGACGTGGTTGAACACGCCATCGAGCATCACGTGGATGCCGCGCTCGCGGCAGGCGGCCATCAGGTGGTCGAAGTCCTCGTTGGTGCCCAGGCGGGGGTCGATCTGGAAGTGGTCCAGCGTGTCATAGCCGTGGGACACCGATTTGAAAATCGGGCCGAGCAGCAGCCCGTTGCAGCCGAGCTCGATCAGGTAGTCCAACCAGGGCTCGAGCTGCCGCAGGCGCGGCGCTTCGTCGTGCTCCTCGCGGATCGGTGCGCCCGTGGCGCCCAGCGGGTAGACGTGCCACCAGATAATGTCTGACGTGGACAAGTTCCTCACACTTTCTATTGAGCAAAGCTCAGTACTGTAGGGTGGTGTCCATGACACAACCACGACGGAGGCTCAGCGTCGAGCAACGCCAGGAAGAAATCCTCGCCGCTGCCACGGACATCTTCTCCACCACACCTTACGTGGAAGTCTCCACCCAGGACATCGCCGACGCCTGCGGTGTGTCCCAAGGCCTCCTCTTCCACTACTTCGAATCCAAGGCAGGGCTCTACACCGCTTTCCTCAAGGCACACACCCAGCCGCTTTTCGACGACCACCTCGACCCCAACACCGACACCCACGAGGCTCTGCGCAGCACCCTGGAGCGCTACCTCAACCACGTCGCCGAGCACCCGTTCGTGTGGCTGGCCGGTCGCCGCGGCGGCGCCGAACCCACCGAGGCAATCAACCTGCGCATTGAGATGCGCGACGCCTCCGTCGAAACGCTGTGCTCCCTGCTGGGCCGCGACGACGAGCACGCCGCACGCGCCGCATCCGGGATGCTCGGCTTCCTCGACGCCGTCTGCATCGACTGGGTCGACGAAAGCTGCCCCGCCCCCGAACGCGACGACATCATCGACACCGCCATCGGCGCACTCACGGGGGCACTCGCCGCTACACAGAAGTAGCACTTCGAGAGGTCTATCCCCTAAACTTTGCGCATGCACAAGTTGACCTCCGGCGCCCTCGTTGTCGCCCTGACCGGCACCGCCGTCACCGTCCCCGCCACCATCAACCCCACCGCCCACTACGCCGAAGCGCAAGGCCTCCTCGGCCTCGGCGGGCAGGCGTTGCAGGGGCTCGTCGAAAAGGGCGAAGCCAAAGTCGCCGAACTCGAATCCCAGCTATGGAAAGCCGACCTGGCGCTCAAGGGCGCGCAGGCTGTCCTCGAGATGAAGCGCTGGGGCGTCGTCCTCGCCATCGGCGAGGAGAACAAGAAGGCCAAGCAAGCCGAGTACGACCAGCAGAAACTGCTCGTCGACTCCGCCGAACTCCTCGTCCGCACCACCAAGACCTCCCTCGACGCCGCACGCAAAACACTCGCCGTGACCAAGAAGCAGCTCGAGGACTTCAACGGCAAAGACCCATCCGCCTACGAAGACGCCCCCGAACCCGACATCAAACCCGTCGCCCTGCCCACCAACCTGCGCGAAGCCCTTGAGAGCATCACCGCGCAGCAGGAGGCAGTGGCCAAGCGCCAAGCACTTTTCGACGAAGCCGACTCCGCCTACACCAAACACAAAAAAGAAGTCGACTCCAGCTGGTTCAGCTGGCTCGCCCCCTCCAACACCAAGGAGCTCGAGGGCCTGAAGAACCGTCGCGACGCCCGCAAAGCCAAACTCGACCTCGAACAGGCACGCCTGGACAACATCACCCGCTCCATCGAACTCTTCGAAGCCATCGAAGCGGAAACCCCTGCACATGACGGCCACGGCGCCGACCGCTACGACGCCACCACACCCACCAATGTCGACGACGCTTCTCGACAGCTCGAGTTCGCCAACAGCACCCTCGAAGCCGCCACCCACCGCAAGGCCAACATCGAAGCCAACCTCGCCGCACTCACCGGATGGCAAGAGCGCAACCCATTCACCGGCTTCTGGCACAACGCCGACAAGTGGACCCTCGAACACGCCCTCCGCGCCGCGGACAACGAAATCGCCGACGCCACCAAACGCATCGCCGACAAAGCCGCCGCGCTGGAGGAACTGAAGAACGCGCCCGCGGAGACTGAGGCTTCTGCGCCGGAGGTTGAGACGCCGTCCGAGGTTGTTGAGCCTTCTGCGACGGTAGAGCCTTCTGCGGCTGCCGAGCCGACCGAGGACTCCGCCCCGCGGACACCGGAGCCATCGGCACCTGAAGTAGCTCCGGAACCGTCGGAATCTGAAGCGCCCACTGCCCCTGAATCTCCCGCAACCTCCTCAGAGGAGTCCGCCCCGCGGACACCAGAAACAACAGAGCCAACTACGGACGTGTCCACGGCAACCTCAACACCAGCGACAACGTCTACTTCAACTCCGGAGGATTCCGCCCCGCGGACACCCGAAGCTTCCGAAAGCGTTGAACCTGCAGACACTTCCGCCGAACCCGAAGATCAAATCGATATCGACGAGCTCACCCACAACCTCGACGAGGCAAAGAAACTCGAGCAGGACATGCTCGATCTGCAGAAGCTGCTGCAGCAGTACATCAACAAACCTGAGGCCGAGACAACCGAGCCGTCCGAGACTGAGGTGACTCCAACGACCGTGACCGAGGTGTCCGCGGCGACTTCGGCACCAGCGACAACGTCTGTTCCAACTTCGGAAGTGTCCGCCGCGCGGACGACCGAAACGACAGAACCGGCTACCGAGGATTCCGCCGCGCGGACAACCGAGGAGACAGCACCCACTGCTGACAGTTCCGCCGCGCGGACAACCCCGACCGAAATTCCTTCAAGTGAGCAGTCCGCCCCGCGGACAACTACTTCGGCAAAGCTGTCCACGGTAGCCGTGGCCCCTGCAACCTCGTCCGAGGTGTCCGCCGCGCGGACAACTGAAGCCGCAGAGCCAACGACCGAAGTGTCCGCGACAACCTCAACACCTGCGACAACGTCTGCCCCGGCCTCATCGGAAGTGTCCGCCGCGCGGACAACCCCGACTGAAATCCCTTCGAGCCAGCAGTCCGCCCCGCAGACAACCGAAGCCGCAAAGCCAACCACCGAGGTGTCCGCGGCAACCTCAACACCTGCGACGAGGCCGGGAAGTTCCGCGCCGCGGACAACTAGCCAGGCGCCGGAAACTACGCAGCAGGCCAAACCAACGCAGCAGACGGAAGGGGCTGCGAGTGGGGCGGAGGGGTCGTCGACAAGTAGTTGGCTGTGGCTGATCCTGCCGCTGCTGCTGGCGCTTGGGTTCGGCGGTGCGGCGTACGCGGACCTGATTCCGGGCGTGCGGCTGCCGAGGATGTAGCGCGCGCACCAGATTCCTTGTTTTCTGCAGGCGGATTTGGAAAAGCCCTGGTCGCGGGAAGCGAATGAGGGAATTTGGTGTGCATAAAGAAGGTCTGAGTGCCAATGGACGCTTCTCCGTTTGGACTAGCTATTCATACCAGCTGGTAATAAAAGCGCTAGATGTTTAGTCTTGCATCTTTTGGCACTGGACCACTGAGAAGGGTCAGAAAGGCTATCGCGGGCTGAACTTTAAGCCCCGAGGCCCCTCCTTTTATGCCCGCCGGGGCTGTTCCATTGACTGGAACGTGGGTTTTAGCCAATTATTCTTCCGTTTAAAGTCACTCCCACAGATGACACAGATCACAGAGGGGAAGTGGCTATGAGTAAGATCGCAGAACTCATTGATCCGGTCGGAGGATACGTTTCCGGCAAGATTTTCGCCGACGAGGACATCTACCGCCAGGAGTTGGAGACCGTCTGGCAGCGTACCTGGGTGTTCCTTGCGCACGAGTCGATGCTGCCGAAGCGCGGGTCATATATCCAGACCTACATTGGTGAGGACCCGGTCATTGTTGTGCGCCAGAAGTCCGGTGAGGTCAAGGCGTTTCTGAACCAGTGTCGTCACCGCGGTATGCGCATCTGCCGTGCTGACCGCGGTCAGGCGAAGTCTTTCATGTGTTCCTTCCACGGCTGGTCTTACGACCTTGAGGGCAACTTGACCAACATCCCGCATGAGAACAATGCGTACCCGGAGGGCATCGATAAGTCGAAGTTGTCGGCAATCAAGGTGCCGCGCATTGAAAACTACAAGGGCTTCATCTTCGGCTCCTGGGATGAGACGATCCCGCCGCTGGAGGAGTACCTGGGCAACGCGAAGTACTACCTCGACGGATACATGGACCGCTACGAAGGCGGCATGGAAGCCATCGCTGTACACAAGTGGGTCCTGCCAGCGAACTGGAAGTTCAACGTTGAGCAGCCGACGTCCGACATGCAGCACTCGGAGATCTCCCACGTCTCCGCGGTGGAGGCGCTCAGCTCCGGTTCGGACACCTTCGACCGCAAGACCGGTCGCAAGAAGATCCCGGAGGGCCGCCAGTTCCTCAGCCCGTACGGTCACGGCGGTGCGTTCTTCGGCAAGCGTGACGCGGAGATCCCCAACACCGGCCCTGCGCTGATCGAGTGGGAGAACACCATCCGCGACTCCATCGTGGAGCGCCTCGGTGAGTTCCGCGAGGTCCGCGGCCACATGAACGTCTTCCCCAACTTCATGCTGCTGGGCAACTACACCTTCCGCGTCACCCACCCGCGTGGCCCGAACGAGATGGAGATCTGGTCCTGGGCGTTCGTGCCAAAGGACGCGCCGGAAGAGGTCAAGGAAGCCATCCGCGTCGACGTCATGCGCACCTTCTCCCCTGGCGGCATGTTCGAGCAGGACGACGCCGAGAACTGGGAGGAGATGCAGCACATCCTCCGCGGCGCGAAGTCCCGCGAGACCGGCTTCACCTACAACATGCGCCGCGTCCCCGTCAGCTACGACGATGACGGCTACCCAGGCGCATCCACGGCACATGTCTACTCGGACAACGCCGCGCTGAACATGTATGGCTTCTACCGCGACCTGATGGAAGACAAATCTTGGGAACAGCTCAAGGCCGAACGAGGGGGCGTTCCGGAGGTTGACCAGCGAGACTTCACCAAGGTGATGGATCCGGAAGCAGCAGCGGCAGCTGCAGCCTCTGACGGTGCTTACGAAGGCAACGTCGATTAGTCCCTAGCTTTTACACGACCTTTGAAGGAGAAACCCATGGCGAGCAACAACACGCAAGCGTCAGAGGCAGTGACCCAGGCCCCTGCGGGTGCGGAAGATGAGCGCCTCATCGCGCGCTTCCTGTACGACGAAGCCGAAATGATGGACAACATGCAGTGGGAAGACTGGCTCGACTGCATGCACGACGACGTCGATTACTGGGCTCCGGTCCGCGAAAATCGCGTCGCCCGTGAGCGTAAGGAAGAGTTCTACCCGAAAGGGACGTCGGTCTACTTCGAGGAATCCAAGGCGTTTCTGCGCCAGCGCGTCGTCCGTCTTCAAACGAACATGGCGTGGGCCGAGGAGCCGCCGTCACGTTCACGCCACATGCTCACCAACCTGCGCATTGACGAGCGTAGCGACGGCGCCTTCGCCGTTCGTTCGAACTTCCTCATCTATCGCTCACGTGGAGAGCGCTACGAGGACACCATCGCAGGTGAGCGTCGCGACGTCATCGTACGGGCACCGGAGTCGCGCTACGGCTTCCTGGTGCTGGAGCGCGAGATCCGCTTCGATATGGCAACCATCCTCGTCAAGAACTTGTCTCTGTTCTACTAAAGAAAGGAAACGCTCTTGAGTACACAGATTGAAACCACGAACCTCCTGCGCATCGGCGTCGTTGTCTACGATCTCGACGCCAAGATCAAGGAGTACTCCCGCATCTACGGCATCACCGACTGGGACACCGCCGAGCACGCACCGACCGACGCGGTAGCGCACGGCCGACGCTTGGCGACGACCCCGGGAACCTGGCGGAGCGCCGTCGGCACCACCCCGGCCGTGAACGGCGAGAAAGGCCCAGGCGGACGCCCGGCGTCGAGCCTTACCTTCGAGATCATCGAACCAACCGGCGGCGAGAGCCCCTTCAACGAGTTCCTACGCACCAAGCGCGAAGGCATCGCGTTCCTGCAGGTCCGCTCCACCGCGGCCAACGACGAGGCGGTCGCGGAGCACTTCAAGGCGCTCGGCTACGACATCGCCTACACAGCAACTGTCGACGGCGCCACGCGCACCTTCTACGACACGCGTGAGAACCTGGGCGGCTTCCTCGTCGAGATGCTCCCCGCAACCGCGGCCGATCCAGCCCAGGTGAGCACCGACACCCGCCCGCCCCAGCCGGTGCAGGGCATGTACCACTTCGGCGTCCTCGTGCACGACGTCATGGCGGCGCTGCCGCACTACCGCGACGTCTTCGGCATCCAGCGCTACGAGATGAAGACGTGGGAGACCGGCTTCGGCCGCCTGGACAAGCCGTACTACCGCGGCAAGGACGGCGACACCGGCTACTTCACCGCCCAGGGCACCGCCGGCGACTTCGGCTTCGAGATCATCTCCGTCAACCACGGCGACTGCCACTACAACCGCGAATTCTTCGATGAGCGCGGCCCGGGCATCCACCACTACTTCGCGTGGATGACCACGGAGGACTCCGAGTGGGACGAGGTCGTCGCCTCCATGACCGAGGCTGGCCACCCACTGTGCATGGGCTCTAACCTGCGCGGCGGCGCCGCCGAGTTCGGCTACTTCGACACCTTCGACGCGCTCGGCGGCTACCTCATCGAGATCGTCGCGCGCCGCGAGCCACCGAAGCCGGAGTTCGCCGCGCCGGACTGGATCGTCGACTTCGAGGAGCTCGTATGATCCGCATCGTTCATCGCGGAGCCACCGACGCTCCAGAAAAGCTTCTTCACGACGTCGCATCCCTCCGCCAGCGCGACGGCATCAAGCAAGCCGAGGCCTATCAAACCCTGGCGGTCGAGGACGAGGACTACGCCGTCGCGATTCTCGCGGCGAACGTGTCCGACTACGCAGAGATCGTCGAGAAGCTGCCGGAACTCCCGAACCTGCACACATTCGTGCAGGACGGCACGACGGAGATCTACGAGCAGTCCAAGTACGTCCTCGCCGACGGCGTGTGGGCCCCAGAAGCAGGCTACGACGCCCGCATCATGTGGCCGGCGCGCGGGCCAGTCAGCATTGTCATCCAGAACGCTTTCGTCGAAAACCCTGAGATGCGCGCGCTGACCGCCCAGGAAATCACCGAGACCCGCCGCGAGCCGGGCTGCCTCTACTACGCATGGATGGAGAACCTGGAACTGCCCAATCACCTCATGCTGCTTGAGGTGTGGGCGGACCAGACAATCTACGACCATCACTGGTTCGGGCGCATGGCCACGGGCGAGTACCGCGGCAACTCCGGACGCGAGGCCGCCACGCCGCAGCGCGGAGAACTTACCCGCGAGTTCTACCGCCAGCAGCCCTTCGAGTACCACTACGGACGCCTCCTCCCTGAGGCAACCGAAAACTATTCCCACTCCGTTGCGTGGTCCGCGCGCTAGCTGACCACCCCATCCCTTTCAGGAGACCCACATGACTAACATCACCCATGCCCCGCCGGTAGACCTCGCGAAGCATGAGCGCACGCCGAAAGAGCGGCGCCTCGCCCTTGGTTCGTCCTTCCTCGGCTCCACCGTGGAGTACTACGACTTCCTGCTCTACGCAGCCGCAGCTGGCCTGGTGTTCCCGCAGCTCTTCTTCGCGAACATCGACCCGAAGCTGGGCACGATGCTCTCCTTCGTCATCTTGCTCACCGGCTACCTCTCCCGCCCGATTGGTTCGATGGCGTTCGGCCACTTCGGCGACAAGTACGGCCGTAAAAACGTGCTGGTCATCACGCTCATGACGATGGGTCTGGTGTCCATTTCGATCGGTTTGATGCCGTCCTCGCAGATGATTGGGCCGGCCGCTCCGATTCTGCTGGTCATCCTGCGCATCATCCAGGGCATGGCGATCGGCGGCGAATGGGCCGGCGCCACCCTGATGGCCATGGAGAACTCCACCGCCAAGAACAAGGGCTTCGGCGCCTCCGTCGCCATCGCTGGCGGCCCAGCAGGTGCCATCTTGTCGACGCTGATCCTCGCAATCTTCGCGAAGGCTTCCGGCGACAACTTCGCCAACCCCGAGCAGTACTTCATCACCGACTGGGGCTGGCGCGTTCCGTTCCTGTTCTCCGCAGCCATCGTCATCGTCGGCCTGTTCATGCGCGCCAACGTGAAAGAGTCCCCAGAGTTCGAAGCCGCCCGGCGCGCCGGCAAGGTGCACACCGGTGTGCCGCTGGTCCGCATGCTGAAGGAGGCTCCGCGCGAGCTGGTCCTCGGTGCGCTCGCCGGCACCGCCGCACTGTTCGTGCAAGGTCTGCAGGGCTCGTTTATGGTGCCGTACATCGTGAACGCGACCGCTGAAACTGAAACGCCAGTCGGCCGCTCGACTGCGCTGATGATGGTTACCGTTGGTTCCGCCATCGCGATCTTCGTCATGCCGGGCCTCGCCGCCCTGTCTGACCGCCTCGGACGACGCCGCGTCATGCTGGCCGGTGGTTTGGTCTCCATCATCGGCATCTGGATCGTCTTCAACATGATCGACTCCGGTGACCCAACCAAGATCTGGATCGGCATGGTCCTGCTCGTATGCGTGGTCCAGCCCGCACAGTACGGCCCGATCGGCGCATTCATCTCCGAGAAGTTCGTCCCCGAGCTGCGCTACACCGGCTCCGGTATCACCTACCAGGCGGCGTCCATCCTCGGCGCTGGTACCGCACCGCTGGTCGCGACCCGCTTCGTCTCCCCGGAGACCGGCCTGACCCCGCTGGCCATCATCATCACCGGCCTGTTCGTGGTCTCCTCGCTGGCGATTTACTTCTCCAAGGAAACCGCTCAGAGCATGGGCCACGCGGAGCGCTTCACCAAGACGAATATGTTCAAGGGCTAGCACCGCAACACAAACGCCCCGGAGCTCAAACCGAACTACGGGGCGTATTTTTGTGCGCTAATCCACCGGCTTCACCAGCCGCCGGGCAACCGGGGTGAACGCCCCCACGATAAACCCGAGCGTCAGCGCTGAGACGATCGTCGCCTCACGGGCAGCCTCAAAATGGCCCACCCACAATACGGACAGCACCAACGCCAGCAAAACACACACGATGTCAAAGACCAGCTTGACCTTGTAGAACGGTTTTCGACGCAGCGTCGCAACGGTAGCGACGAAGCCCTCGCCCGGCAGGAAGACGGCGTTGGCAGTAGCCAGGATTGCCACGCCAAAGCCGAGCACCACCAACCCGACCGCGACGAGCGCAACCTGCGCTGCGTAATTCGTCGATGCCAAAGGGCGGCACACATACATCCACCAGTCCAAACTCACGCTGCCGACAAGCAGCGCGGGCAGCTGCAGCCAGTACCGGCGAGGGAAATCCTGACGGAGCATCAACCACTGCGCCGCAATGAGGAACAGGTTGAGCACAAACGTCCACCCGCCAAAGCTCAGCCCACCGATCAGCGTCATCGCGTACACCGGCGACGAGACCGGCGGCGTCCCGAGCTGACTGGTCGTCACAAGAGCGGTACCGGCCATCATCACCACAATGGCGAACACTGAATATGCGTAGTCTCTCGGCCGCGCCGAGTGTTTCGAGTCGCTCACTTGCGATACCTCCTTGTTAAGGCTTGTTAAGGACTTGTTAAACACCAGGGACACCCAAACATTCCTGTCTGAGTGCCCCTGAAGTAGTAGTCAGAATGTAATTACTGCACGCGCATGCTTGCAGCCTGCTTGTACGCCTCCCACGCCTGGCCTGCCTGGGCGTTGAGCGTTGCCACCGCAACGAACCTGTCCGGGCGGACAAGCACCGTACCAACCGCGCGGGTATCAAAGAAGCCCTTCAGCGCACCCGTGATATCCGAGACAACCTCGGTGTCCGCCGACACGTACTCCTTCGCCCACTCGACCTGCGTCGGGCTGACCGCACACACCAGTTTGACGTTCGCCTTTGCCATCTCAGCGAGCTGCTCCGGCGTAAATAGGCGGGCCGGGTCCACGCCCCAGGTCACCACGGCGTGGTTGAGGCCCAAGGCGTCGTCGAGAAGCACCTCGGCGCCGTTGTACTCGACCTTCGGCTGGATGATCTGCAGGCCCACCGGCGACATCTTGTTCACCGCAACGCGCGACGTGACGATGCGCGGGCGATGCGACGGATCATTCGAACGATCCGCAACACCAGGCTTCAACGTCGCCTGATCCACCACCGCGCCACGGCCGTAGCGCGGCACCGGCTTGAACTTCATGTCCGCGAAGTATTCCTTGACACGCGGCGAAAGGTTCATCAGCTTCGCCGCCGTGTCGCGCACGAACGCCACCTTCTTATCCGTCGGCTTAATCACCGTGCCGAACGTCATCGACAAATCGATCATGGCCTTGGCGTGGTCGCGGCGCTCGACATCGTAGGTATCCAGCAGCTCCGGGCTGAAGTTGCCCTGCAGCACGCCGGCGAGCTTCCACGACAGGTTCGTCACGTCGCGGATACCCGAGTTGTACCCCTGGCCCATCCACACCGGCATCAAGTGCGCCGCGTCACCGGCAATGAGCACGTTGCCCTTCCGGAACGTCCGCGCCATCCGGCCGTGGTGCGTGAACACGCGGCGACGGATCACGTCCAGCTTCGTGCCCTCCGGGATGTGCTCCGACAGCAGCTCCTCAATGAAGGCATCCTCGTCGACCTTCTCGGTCGGCTCGTCGTCGAACAGCATGAACTCCCAACGACGCACCCCGCGCGGCAGGCCAATGGACACGTACGGGCGGTTCGGGTCGGCACCGAGGTACACATTCGGGGCGCCCAGCGGATCATTGTTGACGTCAACAACAACCCACCTTGTCGACGGCGACTTCCCCTCAAACTCCGTCCCCATCCACTTCCGAGTAAACGAACGGCCGCCCTCACAACCAACGAGGTACCTCGCGGTGATCTGCTCCTGCTCGCCCGTGCGCTCCTCCCCCTCTTCACCACGCACAACCTCAAAGGTCGCGCGGACGCCACCCTCAACCTCCTCGATCTTCACCAGCTCACGGCCAAACGTGGTGGTGACGTGCGGGAACCTCGCCAACCCATCGAAGGAGGCCTTATCCGCCAGCGGCTGCAGGAACCCAAACTTACGAGGCCACCCATACGGCTCACCCTGCGGGTTGTTCGTCAAGATGACGTTACCGGCACCATCGACCAAGCGCATGATGTGGTGCGGAATCGTGTACGGCCGGAACTCCTCCGCCAGGCCCATCGCCTGGATGGTACGCATGGACTCGTCGTCGAGACCCACCCCGCGCGGGTAGTCAATCAGCTGGTCACGCTTCTCCATGACCGCGACCGAAACACCACGGATGCCAAGCAGGTTCGCCAGCGCTAGGCCAACCGGTCCCGTACCGATGACCAGCACATCAACGTCTGCATTCAGCTCTCCCATGGTGTTCGCTCCTTGACTTTCGACAATAGATCCAGCACAGTGAGTCACCTCACTTTCGCATGTGTTTCTAGTTCTAATCACAGGAGTAAGTTGACGCATCTCCAATTCCGTCTTTCGGAACATGTGAGAGTGGGTGCGCGCACCAGATTCCTTGACTTTCTCGGGGCGCTCGACGTTTTAGCAGGTCGCGGGAAGCGCGCGAGGGAATTTGGTGTCATAGCGCCCCGGCTTTGCACCAAATTCCGGAATTTTGGGGAGTCGGGTTTGCAAAAGCCCAGGCCACCTAGGGTACGTGAGGGAATTTGGTGCGCAGTCTACTCAGACTTGCTCTCGCGCTTGATCAGCGGCTCCAACTTGTCGCGGAGACGCGCCTTCCAGTCGGCGGCGGCCTCCTCGTAGCCTTCCTCGTGCGGGTGCATGCCGCGGTGGGTGAATTTGACGCGGGTGTCGCCGTCGGGGGCGTCTTCAAGCTCGAAGATGATGTCGGTGTCGTCCCACTCGGGATCCTCGAGGAGGTTGCCGGTGGGCTCGACGCGCCAGACGAGGCGGTCGCCCTGCTCGGCTTCGGAGACGTAGAGCTCGGCGAATTGGTCGTCGTTTTGGAAGTGGAACTCGCCGCCGGCGGTGTCGGCGGAGCCCTCGATGGTTTCGTCCCACCACTCCTGCGGCCTGGTGATGGCGCGGAAGACTTCGGTGCGGCTCGCCGGAACCTCGAAGGAGGTGGAGAAGTCCTTCACGGCGCGGAATTTGGTGCCGTCGGAGAACTCGTAGTCGGGCATGGCGCCGTCGGGGTCGTAGATGGAGACGTCGAAACCTTGGTCGCGGATCTGCTTGATGCCTTCTTTAATCAGCAGGCGCCCGGCCTTGTTGAAGGAGGTGACGTGGGAGACGTCGAGCACCAGGCGGTTGCCGGCGAGGCGGTATTCGCCGAGGTCGTGAAGGATTTTCTCGGCAGCGGTGAAGTTGATCATGCCTTGGAGTTGCACGACGGTCTTCGCTTCTCGACGATCCACCGTCCGGATTCCTGGCGCCGCGTAGTAGTCGGCGCTCATCAGGTTGAGGCCGAGGGATTCGGAAAGCTCGCGGAAGATCTTCACGCCGCGTACCGAGTTGCCCTGCTTGTCCAGGCGCGGGCTCAGCGAGGCGATACCGAGCTGCCCCGGCATCGTGCCGATGAGGCCACCGGCCACGCCCGACTTGGCGGGGATGCCCACGTTGACCATCCAGCGGCCGGAGCCGTCGTACATGCCGGCGGACGTCATCACGGCTTGCGTCACCCGGCTAGCCGCAGCGGACATGATGCGCTCGCCGGTGATCGGCTGGACGCCGCCGTTGGCCAAGGTGGCGGCCATGACGGCAAGGTCGCGGACGGTGACCAGGATGGAGCACTGCTGCGTATACGAGTTCACGGCGTCGTGGGCCTGGTCCTGCACCATCCCGAACTCCCGTAGCAAGTGCGCGATGGACAGGTTGCGGTGCGCGGTGGCCAGCTCGTCGTCGAGGATGTCCTGGTCAATGCGCAGTTCGCGGCCCGCAAGGCGGGAAAAGAACGACCGAATCTTCTCGACGCGGTCTTCGACACTCGAATCCGGCCCGTTGATGAGCTGGTTCACGGCGATGGCGCCCGCATTGATCATGGGGTTTGAGGGCCGGTTAGTGGCGTCGTCAAGTGAGATGGCGTTGAAGGCCTCCCCCGAGGGCTCAACCCCCACAACCTTGTGCACCTCCTGCGCGCCGAGCTCCTCGAGCGCGAGGGCGTAGACGAACGGCTTCGAGATCGACTGGATGGAGAACTCGTAGCTGTCGTCGCCGACGGAGTACAGGTGGCCGGACGTGGTGCACACGGCGAGGCCGAGCTTGTCCGGGTCGGCGGTGCGCAGCGACTCGATGTAGTCGGCGAGCTCGCCGGCGTCGTCGTCGCGGACGAGGTCGAGGATCTTATCGAGGTACGCAGGCACTGGGGTTGGCATGCCGACCAGCTTACTTCCCACATAACATCCCACATAACATCCCACATGTGGGATGTTGAGTGGTATGTTGAGTCTATGCAGGTAGAAGAAGTATCGAAGATCATCGCAGATCTGCGGTTAGTCGGTGAAACCCCGCGAGTTGAGGTGAAATCGAACGTCGGGAAGAGCATTCTGGAGACGCTCTCGGCGTTTGCGAATACGCGAGGTGGGGTGATTCTCATTGGATTGAGCGAGGACGCATCCTTCGCCCCGCTCGATAGGTTCGATGCGCAGCGCGCCCAGGATGCGGTCGCGTCACGCTGTGACCAGCTCTCACCAGTACTTCGTCCGCTTGTGACGCCAGTTCCGTTCGAAGGGTCCGTGATTGTAGTCGTCGAGGTGCCCGCCCTTCCCCCGCGCGAGCAGCCCTGCTACGTCAAGGAACGAGGGATGTACAAGGGCAGTTTCACCCGCACCGGGGAAGGCGAGCGACGCCTCGAGCCCTACGAAATTGACCGCCTGCTCGAGGAACGCACCCAACCCACGTGGGATGAAGAACCAGTTGCAGACGCCTCCCCGGACGACCTGGATACCGACCTGCTCACCCCCTACCTCTCCCATCAGAAATCACTGCGGCCGCGCACCTTCAAGCAAGGTGATGTGACCGCAATGCAGCGCCTGCGCATCCTCGACGGTGAGCACCCCACACTCGCTGCGCTTCTCACGATGGGCGAGTACCCACAGCAGTTCTTCCCACGCTTGACCATTACGTTTACTCTCTTGCCAGGCACTGAGATCGGGGAGGTCGCGGAAGGAATTCGGTTCCTGGACAACGCGACGCTCACCGGCACGATTCCCGAAATGGTCGAAGCGGGCGTCGAACTTGTGAAGAAGAACATGCGCACCGCGAGCGTCATCGGCGATGTGTACAGGAAAGACATGCCGGACTACCCGGTGGAGGCAGTACGCGAGGCGCTGGTCAATGCCGTCATGCACCGCGATTACTCCCCTGCCGCGCGTGGGGGCCAGGTCCAGATTATGATGTTCGCCGACCGTCTGGAGATCACGAATCCTGGGGGCCTCTACGGCGGAGTCACCACGGAAAACCTTGGCGACGCCGGGGTCAGCAACTCACGCAACCAGCGGCTTTCTACGTTCCTGGAGGAACTGCGCTTCGACGACGGCGGACCCGTCGCGGAAAACCGTGGCTCCGGAATCGCCGTGATCGAACAAGCGCTTGCCAAAGCGCTCATGCCCCCACCGACGTATGCAAACTCGCTCACGCACTTCACGATCACCTTCCACAAACGCAGAATCATCGCAGCAGAGCGGCACGGGACGGCCATCGACCAAGTAAAAGACCTCCTTGCCACGAAAGAATCCTGGTCCACTACCGAACTCGTGGCGGAGACCCAACTGAGCCGAACAGCGGTCCAAAACGCACTCAATCGCCTGGTAGACGCCGGTGAGGCGGAGCGAACGGAGCCTCACAAGAGCCCCCGCCAGCGCTATCGCGCAACATAACATCCCACATAACATCCCACATGTGGGATGTTGGGTGGTATGGCGGACGAGGTCAAGGATCTTATCGAGGTGCGCAGTCTAGAATTTTGCGCTTAGCGACGCCCACTCTTACCTTTTTGCCTACTTTCCTTTACATAGTGGAGTGTTTAGTTTATTGTTTGTCGTAGGCGCTTACAAAGCAGAAAGGAGCGCTGATGCCAGACACACACGAAAACATGGTCCGCAAGTGGCGACGGTGGCAGGAACTCTCCCAAGCCGAACTCGCCACCCAGGTGGGAGTGTCCCGCCAGACCATCGCCAACATCGAAAAAGGTAACTACTCCCCCTCCGTCCACCTCGCACTCGACATCGCACACACCCTCGGCAAGACCGTTGAAGCCCTCTTCGGCGACGAACAGGAAGGATAACCCCATGTTGAAGCAGTACGGCGACAAGAAGATCGCCCTGGCAAACCAGGGCACCGACGACGAATACCAGCAGCAGATCTTGC